>ENA-OQES01000045-OQES01000045.1-human-gut-metagenome-genome-assembly--contig:-NODE-45-length-48069-cov-9.144174_pt1 | contig 48069 bp, 59 predicted proteins | sample MGYA00242798_ERZ504641 | MGnify/ENA primary metagenome ERZ504641 (study PRJEB26092, sample SAMD00036327) | human gut metagenome | host: Homo sapiens | study: EMG produced TPA metagenomics assembly of...
GACTTCGCAGGACATTGAACACCTGCAGGAAGGCGGGTATCCGGATACTTCTGACAGCCCGGAAGCTCCGGACACAGAATCCGGCAGTGCCTCTGTGCCTTCCGAAGATGCGAAAGATACGAAAAAGGAGGTGCAGCCATGACACAGCCAGAAGAAACACCGGTTTCCTTTATCCCTTCCAACTTCATTGAGAAAGGCAAGATCCTAAACGGAACTTTTGACATCCGCAATGCCATAGAAAGCATTGTTCTTTCCCTGGCAATCGGTATCCCTGTTTTCCACCTGCCGCTGTCCCTGACTGCCCGCATCATCATTCTCTGCATGACCGCACTTCCAGCGGCAATGGTAGCCCTGATTGGAATCGGCGGGGAGAGCATCACTGCCTTTTTGATGAATGCCCTGCGTTTTGTAGTGAACCGCAGGGTAATCTGGAGGTCCGACAGTCTTCCGGAAGGAAAGCCACGCAGGAAACCACGTTTCAAAGAGCCAAAGACAAAGAAACACCGGAAAGCAGAAAAAATTGGCAGAGCCTTCCAAAGTAATGGCATCGGCTCCCCCAACAGTCTGAACCGGACGCACCAGCTCCGCCAAAAAGTCAAAAAAAAAGAACACCGGCAGTTTGATACCTCCACCAAGCGGGGCATCAAAAAACAGGCAAAGGAAGATATCCGTTATCTGAAGTGGGAGCAGAAAGAAGCCAGCCGACAGAAAAAAGGAGGCGGCGAAACAGATCAAAAATACAGGAAAAAAACGGAAGCCCGGAGACGAAAGGAGGAAGAAAAACGGGCAGTTTCCGAAAAGCGGGCTGCGAAAAAAAGAGCAGCAAAAAAAAGGTGGTTTCCAAGGAGGACACCTCATCTGCCACGTCAAAACCCGTTTCCCGGAAAAAGCGAAAGAAAGACCAGACCTTGGAGGATTATCTTCCGGTGGAAAAAATCGCAAACGGAATCGTCTATACCACAGACGGACGGTACGTGAAGATCCTGGAGATTGAACCAATCAACTTTCTGCTTCGAAGTGCCAGGGAACAGCAGGGCATTATCTACAGCTTTATCAGTTACTTAAAGATCAGCCCTGTCAAACTCCAGATCAAGATGATCTCCAAAAAAGCAGACATCAATAAGCATCTGGAGCAGTCCCAGCTGGAGCTGGAGCGGGAAACCGATCCCCACTGTCAGGAACTGCAGCGTGACTACATCCAGTTTGTCCAGAACTTAAGTTCCAGAGAAGCAGTATCCAGACGGTTCTTTCTGATCTTTGAATATGAACCATTCAACGCAAACCGAAAGGAAGAGGAACGGGAAATCCTTGCTGCTCTTGAGACAGCCTCCCAGACCGCCAAAACCTTTCTATACCAGTGCGGGAATGAAGTGGTCTCCCATGACAATGAGGATGAATTTACTACGGATGTTCTCTACACCCTTTTAAACCGTACCCTTTGTACGGAGGTTCCGCTTTCGAACCGGATCAGCACTGTACTGTCCGCCTATACAAAGGAAAATCGCATGGAGGAACTGGATCACATCCGGATCAACGAGTTTCTCGCACCGGAAAGTGTGGATTTCAAGCACTCCCATTATGTGCAGATCAATGGGCTTTACCATTCCTACCTGCTTGTGCCGTCTGACGGCTACAAAAACCGGGTAACTCCCGGATGGCTGTCACTCCTTGTCAATGCCGGGGAAGGGATTGATATTGATTTCTTTCTCCAGAAACAGCCAAAGGACAAGATTCAGCAGCGTCTCGGTCAGCAGATCCGTATCAACCGTTCCAAATTAAAGGATGCGTCCGATACCAACACTGATTATGACGATCTGGATTCTGCCATCCGCTCCGGATATTTTCTGAAGCAGGGACTTGCCAACAACGAAGATTTCTATTACATGAATCTTCTCATCACCATTACTGCTTCCACGTTGGAAGAACTGCAGTGGCGGATTCAGGAAATGAAAAAGCTCCTGATCTCGCAGGATATGAACTTACACTCCTGCTACTTTTTACAGGAGCAGGGATTTTTATCCTCTCTGCCGCTGGCAAATCTGGACAAGAAGCTTTTTAAGCTGTCCAAGCGGAACGTACTGACTTCCGGGGCGGCAAGCTGCTATCCCTTCGTCAGCTACAGTATCTGCGATGATAACGGAATCCTCTTTGGGGTAAACAAGCATAACAATTCCCTGGTCATTGCGGATATCTTTGATTCCAGGCAGTACAAGAACAGCAACATCTGTATCTTAGGCTGTTCGGGAGCAGGAAAGACCTTCACCATGCAGACCATGGCACTAAGGATGCGAAGAAAAGGCATCCAGGTGTTCATCATCGCTCCGCTAAAGGGACACGAATTTTACCGGGCTGCAAGGAATGTCGGCGGAGAATTTATCCAGATCTCTCCTGCCAGTAAGAACTGTATCAACATCATGGAAATCCGGAAGGTAGACAATTCTGTAAATGAACTGCTGGACGGACCGACACTGGATGCCTCCGCACTGGCAGGCAAGATCCAAAGGCTTCACATCTTCTTCAGTCTGCTGATCCCGGATATGTCCCATGAGGAGAAGCAGCTTCTGGATGAAGCCCTAATCAAAACCTATGCCAGAAAAGGGATTACACATAAAAATGAATCCCTGACAGATCCGCAGCATCCGGAGCAGTACAAAAAGATGCCCATTCTGGAGGATGTCTACAATGTCCTGCTGGAAAGCGAGGATACCAAACGTCTGGCTCATATCCTGAACCGCCTGGTTCACGGTTCTGCTTCTTCCTTTAACCAGCAGACCAATGTGGACCTGACCAATAAATATACGGTACTGGATATCTCCGAACTGACCGGTTCCAGCGATCTTTTAACGGTCGGCATGTTCGTTGCCCTGGATTATGTCTGGGATAAAGCGAAGGAAAACCGTACCGAAGAGAAAGCCATCTTTGTCGATGAGGTCTGGCAGCTCATCGGTGCATCCAGCAACCGGCTTGCAGCGGAATTCGTACTGGAGATTGCCAAGATCATCCGTGCTTACTCCGGAGCCGGCATCTTTGCCACACAGGATTTAAACGACTTCTTTGCTCTGGATGACGGGAAGTACGGCAAGGGTATCATCAATAACTGCAAGACCAAGATTATCCTGAACATGGAGGATGAAGAGGCACAGCGGGTGAAGACTATCCTGCATCTATCGGAAACAGAAGTAATGAACATCACCCATTTCCAGCGGGGCAACGGTCTGATCTCAACCAACAACAATAACATCACTGTGGAATTTAAGGCTTCCAATCTGGAAAAGGAGCTGATTACCACAGATCGGCAGGAGCTTCTGGAAATCCTTGCGAAACAGAAGAAACAGGCTGTGTAACTTTTGGCAGCACTGACGCTGCCCTTTTCATTTGAACTTCAAGAAGGAGGAGACTTATGTTACAGACATACAAATCCTATACCAGACGGACGCTGGCTATGCTGCTGGCAGTCCTTGTCGCAGTCGGCGCATTGTTTTCCGGCAGTTTTCCGGTTCATGCAGCCGACGGCACCATCAGCTATAAGGCAGGTGCCAATATCCCTTACGGCAGCTATTTTACCTCCCGCATGAGCTTTGACGGGAGCAATACTGCCTACTGCGTGGAACCACTGAAGAAAACACCTTCCTCTGGTTCCTATTCCTATGACCTTTTAAGCCAGAACTCCCCGCTCAGAAAAGCGCTCTACTACTTAAACGGCGGTTACGGCTACGATAAAGTCGTCAAGGATAAATATTTCAGTGGCTGGAGTGATGATAACAGCTATGTCATCGGACATCTGGTTGTCGCTTACATCTATGCCGGTAATTCCGCTGACACCGGAGCTTTCCATGGCGCCCCGCAGTCCTATATTGATAAAGCACTGGAAGTAGCCAGTGCCATTCAGGGACTTCCGAACCCGCCGGAAGGCTTCCGGGCATTCATCGTTCCGGGACAGGGCAGCCAGACCATTGCCGGAAGCTGGTATCAGGTTCCAAACGGCTGGATCGAACTGAAAAAATCTTCTGCCAACGGAAGCGTATCGGACGGGAATCCGAATTACAGCTTAAAGGGTGCTGTGTATGGGATCTATCAGGGTGAGAAGCTCATCCAGAAACTGACCACTGATGAAAACGGGTATGCCAGATCCGGCGAACTGGAGGAAGGCGATTATACCATAAAAGAGCTCTCTGCTTCCAAAGGCTACATTGTAGACACCAAAGCTCACAAAGTCACCGTAAAAGCAGAACAGACTTCTGCTGCAAACGTAACAGATATTCCGCAGAATAATCCCATGAATCTGGTGCTTGAAAAGCTGGATGCCGAAACAAAGAAAGCCTCCCCACAGGGAGCAGCTTCCCTTGCAAACGCAGAATTTACAGTCAAGTTCTATACCGAGCAGTCTGACAGTGATCCTGCGGAAGCTGGAAAGAAACCGGCACGTACCTGGGTATTAAAAACAGATGTTTCCGGAAAGATGCATTTTACCAAAGATTCCTTTGTAAGCGGCGATGCCTTTTACTATACCAGTGATGGCAAGACCGTCTGTCTTCCGCTCGGTACCATAACGGTACAGGAAAGCAAAGCCCCTGCCGGATACCAGCTCAATCCAACTGTCTTCGTACAGAAAATTACAGGTGACGGTAAGCAGGAAATGGTTTCGGTATACCAGTCTTCTACCATAGAAGAATCTGTCATCCGTGGCGGAGTGAAGATCCAGAAACGTGACAGCGAGACCGGAGAAGCAAAACCGCAGGGTTCTGCCACTTTGGAAGGTACTGTCTTTGCGATCACTACGTTAAATGAAAATCCGGTATTAGTAGACGGAACATCCTACACGAAAGATCAGGTTGTCCTTACACTTACTGCCGATAAATCCGGTTCTGCTGCAACTGCAAAAGATGCTCTCCCATTCGGACATTACCGTGTGGATGAAACAACTGCACCTTCCGGTTATCTGAACAGCGGAAAGATCTCTGTAGAATTTGACATCACAGAACAGGGAAAAATCGTGGAACTGACTGCAAAAGACAATTCCATCTCCAATCAGGTCATCCGCGGGGATCTGGAATTTGTCAAGATTGCTGACGGCAGCCAGAACCGTCTGGCAAATGTGCCATTTAAGATCACTTCCAAAACAACAGGCGAAAGCCATGTGATTGTGACAGATGCCAACGGTTATGCCAGCACTTCCTCCAAATGGAACAAACATACCGCAAATACCAACCGGGGTGAGTCTTCGGAAGACGGCATCTGGTTCGGCACCTCCAAACCGGATGATTCCAAAGGCGCTCTCATTTACGATACTTACACTCTGGCGGAACAGCGTTGTGATTCCAACAAAGGCATGGATCTTTTAACCTTTGAAGTCAAGGTTTATAAGGATTCTGTTCTGATACAGGTTGGAACTCTGACCGATGATGCCATTGAGATCGGCACGACTGCTCTGGATGCCGAGACCGGTACACACATGAGCCAGCCGGCAAAAGAAGTGACCATTGAAGACGTTGTGGAATACGAAGGACTGAAAAAGGGCCAGAAATACAAACTGACTGGAACCTTAATGGATAAAAAAACCGGGGAACCAATCCTTGTGGATGAAAAACCGGTGATTTCTGAAACTGAATTTACTGCAAAGAAATCCTCCGGCTCCGTCAAAGTAACCTTTACCTTTGATGCAACTTCCTTAAAGGGAAAAACAACCGTTGTCTTCGAGGAATTATATCAGGATGAGATGCAGCTTGCAGTCCATACCGACATCAACGATGAAGACCAGACCATCTATTTCCCGGAAATCAAGACTACTGCGAAAGATGCGGACACGAACTCCAATATTTCCTGTGCAAAGGAAGAAATCACGCTGGTGGATACGGTTTCCTTTAAGGGGCTGGTTCCTAACCAGAAATATGAAGTGACTGGAACTCTGATAGATAAAGAAACAAAGAAACCAGTCGAAGCAGACGGAAAACCGGTGACAGCAAAAGCATCCTTCAAGCCAAAAGAATCCGCTGGTACGGTAGATGTTACCTTTACCTTTGATGCCAGCTCCTTAAAAGGGAAAACAGTAGTTGTCTTTGAATCCCTGGCTTACAAAGACAAGGAAGTTGCCGTACACACAGACATTGCGGATGAAGGACAGACTATTTACTTCCCGGAAATCAAAACCACTGCAACAGATGCTGCTTCCGGCACACACTATGCAAAACCGGAAAAAGAACTGACGCTTACAGACCTTGTGGAATACAAAAACCTGATCCCAGGCAAAGAGTACAAGCTGACAGGAACACTCATGGATGCGGAAACCGAAAAACCTTTCGATGTGGATGGCAAAGCTGTGACTGCAGAAACAAGTTTCACTCCGGAAGAAGCTAACGGCAGCGTAGAGCTTTCCTTTACCTTTGATGCCTCTGCACTTTCCGGAAAAACGCTCGTGGCATTTGAAACAATGACTTTTGAAGATCACGAAGTAGCGGTACATGCGGACATCAAAGATGCCAACCAGACCATCTACTTCCCGGAAATCAAAACCACAGCCAAAGACGGCAGTGACGGGGATCAGGATGTCTCTGCTTCCAAGGAAGCGACTATCGTAGATACGGTCACTTATCATGGTCTGATGCCTGGATCTGAGTACAAAGTCATCGGAACCCTGATGAATAAGGAAACCGGAGAGGCTTTGTTAAAAGACGGAAAACCAGTTACCGCTCAGGCAGAATTTAAAGCAGAAAAAGCTGGCGGCTCTGTGGAAGTTACCTTTACCTTCGACGCTTCTGCTCTTGCCGGACAGGATGTGGTTGTCTTTGAAAAGCTCTACTATACAGACGGAAAAACCGAGCATGAGATTGCTTCCCATGAGGATCTGAAGGATGAAGGTCAGACCGTACACATGACGGAGCTTTCGAAAGAACCGGAGACGCCTCCGGTAGCTCCGCCTGTAAAGACCGGCGATGAGACGCCGCTTCTCCTGTATGCCGGAATCGCCATAGCTGCACTTGCAGGTGCAAGTGTCCTGGGCATCGTTTACTTCAAACGCAAAAAGAAACATCAGTAACTCATAACGAAGACTCCTGCAGGCAGCTCCCACATGGAACTGCCTGCTTCTTTAGTAGGTGATGAATATGAAACACCCCCACTGCAAGACAGATGCCAAGCACATCCGTCATTTTCTGAACCTCTGTGAAGGGAACTGGCACTCCTGTATCTACGTCTGGTGCCGCACTTGTAACGCACAGGAAAGCTGTGAGAACTCTGGCTTTTTATTCCATCCGGATGAAACGGGAAGCCCCTGCATCCTCCCTCTTTCAGATGCAGCGCTTTTGTTTCCCCGGATACCGGAGCCAACCGAATGTACCGGAAGCATGAGCATTGCTGCTTTTACAGAGCTTTATCTGCCCTATCTGGCCGCTCAGAAGCTGCCTTTAAAGCCATGTCCCATTCCGGCACTGCTCCGGCTTCAGGAGAACCAGCAATATGACTGGTAACAAAAAGTTGCACTTTCAGGCTCTTATACGTACAGGATATGTAAAGAAAGGAGGCACTGCCTATGTTAAACGTAATTTCAATCATCCAATGTATCGATCAGGTCTTTACGAACCTGATATTTATTCCCATGATTTTTGTCCTGTATGTGAAATTCCGTCCGAAAAAGCCATGGACCAGAAGGCGCAGGAACACTTACCTGCTCTGTCTGGTACTGATCAGCTTATTCCTGCTACGGATTTTCTGTGAGAAGTTCATCTTTACACCGGTTAATTATCCACGTTTCACAGACAGCGGCTTATTCCCGCTCATCCGAGCAATTTTCTATCCCGACATCTGAAAAATGGGGATTCGTGCCATTTAGTCCGAATCTGGGATCAGTATCCGCTTGCGTCCTATGGGAATTCATCACCTGCTTACTTACAATATAAGTATACAGTACGTACTGGTTATTCACGTACACGTTACGTATCGTGTATGTACAAGCGAGGTGAAAACAGATGAAGAAACCAAAAATCATCCGCTGCCCTTACTGCGGCGGAACAGCAATATTAAGAGATGCATCCTTTGTATATGGAACGCATTCTCATGGCGGACAGGTTTATGTCTGCTCCCACTATCCATCCTGCAATTCCTATGTCGGGGTACATCCGGGAACCAAGATACCAAAAGGAACGCTCGCCAACCGGGAGCTTCGTCAAAAGCGGATTCAGGCACATCGAATTTTCGATCAGATCTGGCAACAGGGCATCCTTTCCAAACCGGAAGCATATCGCTGGGTGGCAGATAAGTTCTGTCTGACAGATAAGCAGGCTCACATCGGACAGTTCAGCAACTATATGTGCGACCAGCTCATTCGGGAATCCGCAGATGTTTTAAAGAACAACCATATTCCCTTCCGCCTCCGGGCAGCCAGCTGAAAGGCGGTGATTGATGATGACCTTACCACTAAATAAAAAGCAAAAACAACTGGTGGAAAAATCCATGGATCTGGTTCCGATCATGATTCGTTCCATGACCCGCACCGCTGCCTATGTAACTGAGGAAGAACAACAGGAATTATGTCAGATTGGATATCTGGCTTTGTGCCGGTCGGCTGTCGGATTTGAGGAAGGAAGATCATTCCAGCCTTATGCCAAAACTATCATCCGTCATGCCATCTTTGACTACTGGCGGAAAATTGCCCGTGACCGCTCCATGCTCTGTTCTCTGGACGAAGCATCATCTGAAGATGAACATCTCCATTATCGTGATTTGTTTTCCTACGAGGATACACAAACAACTCACCCGGAAAAGGACACAAACCAGACCTTGCTTCTTGAGCATTTAACCCAGCTTGGCACCGGACAGTCCTCAACTATTCAGAAGGGAATTGTAGCCCTCTATCTGCAACAGCAGGGATATACCAGCTTTGACTTGGCAAAACACTACCAAGTACCAGCCAATCGTGTACGGGCATGGCAGAGCAAAGCACGGAAACTATTACAGCAGGATGATGCACTCTATGCACTTCTGACTTAACCTTGAAGGAGGGAACTTTTATGCTGACACTTTATACTGCTGTCGGAACCTTAAAATTTCAAAAAACGACAGGCGGAAAATCCATTCCTCTTGTAATCAACGATGGACAAGAATATGGACTATCGGATGACGAGCTGCTGCTCTGGAGCTGTCTTGCCTTCCAGATTCTGACGCTCCATGAACTCCAGGATGCCTATACCCTGCGCCAGATACAGAAAGAAGGTCCGAAAGGCTTATCCTTCCAACACTATCTGAACCGACTTTCCTTACGCGGTCTGGTTGTAAGCGGAATTGGACTGACAGGGGTGGATGCCTTATATCGCCTTCTCGGCAGTCTGACCATTATTCCCTTGAAGGATACCTTTCCCATCCGGCTCTTTGGCTGCGTTCAGCTTTATCTGGAAGGAACTATTGGTGCAAAAGAGTTTGGCAGATATTTAAAGAAGAAACCCTCTTCACCGATGGAAGATACCATTCTGAAGCTGGCTGATAAGGTATCCCTCACGACCGCTGAGCTTGTCACAAGTATGGAGCAGGAAAAAGTAATCCACAACGAATCGGATATTATGGATGAGTTATACACAGAACCGGAGACAACTTACCAAACACTTGTGGATGATGTCCAGATTCACCATACCCAGTATCCAGTGCTGCAGGCTATTGCTAATTTGTACCTGAATAAACAAATCACATTTCATACATGTTAAAGGAAGGAACCTTATGCCAAAACCATTTTTCACAAAGCTGGTTGCCATCAGTGCAATCGGCTTTTTCTGTGTACTTTTTTGGGTGCATCTTCGGGATCGCCACCCATGACCGGCTCTTTATCCTCATGAGCCTCCTCATCGGAATCTGCAGCATCTTGCGTGCACTCAGTTTCTACCACCTGATCCATACACATGCTTATCTGTCACTGGACGTAAGCTGCACGAAACGGGAACAGACACTCTTCGGGAAAAACCAGCAATATTGGTTTGCCAGTGATAACGGAAAGGAATACGCCTTCTCACTGGAAAAGAATATCAAACTCCTAGAGGGACATCGGTATCGGCTGTACTTCCGGAAACCACAGCAGGGAACAGGGCAATCGATGCCATGTGCCGGAGATATTCTCGGATATGAAGAACTCACCGATCAACTGCCGGAACTTCCGGATACATCCGTTTAGATAGAAAATGAGCCGCCCGTACTGCATCACCCCTACAGTTCTGGCGGCTCATTTATTATAAATAACCTCTCTTATTTCTATCAAACAATAGTGTTTGTATCCGCTTCAATGCCATGAGAATTTGCTCCGGGAATGTCTTAGTTAAACTTGAAAGAATTAGATTTTTCATTCTCATTACACAAATATTATTAGATAACCAATTCAGAAATATCAATGCTCGTTTTATAGCTTTTGTTTTACTCCGCCAGGAGAAGTAATAAAAATCGTAGCATATTCCCCATTTTCATAAAGGGTAATTTCTTTTATATCTTTTTCTTCATCTTGGTTCGTAGTATCGCAATAAAAGTTTTATGGTATATTTAGGGTTCATACCTATGCTTTTTTCTGTCTCTTTCCATGATTTTATATTTAAAGCAGAAATAACCTTGTCTATATTATGCTTATCATCATACTTTACCAGCAATTCCTTATTTGCGGCATCATATATCTCTATAACTTTTACACCTTTTACATAATTGTCCATTCTCTGCCTTTTTCCGCCCCGCCAGATACCTGTGCCGGTATTTCAGCTCTGCATACTCTGTGATCCGTTTCATGTAGACTGCATCATAAGCTCCGCCTACAGCACCAACCACCGGAATTCCCTGTAAGAACTTCATATACAGAAGCTCTTTTGACAAAGCTCCCGCCGTTTGTTCGATCTGCTCCTTATCCTGATACTCTTCCGGCAGTATTCCGTTTCTGATAAATTCATTTACTTTCCCGTCAATCTCACAAAGTGTATCCCCATAGGATACTGCTCCCCGGATCAATAATAAGATAAAATATTTTTCTTCCCTGCTTTCATAGCTGTATCCATACTGCAGAGCAGTCTCATAAATATTCTTTAAAATCATCCCTGTAAATACCGGAATATCCGGCAGACCGATTCCCAATACGCCCATCCCGATTCCAGACACACCGGATAGCAGTAAATTCTTTGTTCCCGTATCTCTTGCCTTTTTAGAAAAAGAGCGGAGGGATTTGGAATTCTGCTTTACATCCGCCATATACTGCCGCACCTGATAATCCTGCTCCAGTTTTGTCCGCTGATACGTCTTTTCAATAACCCCGGTTCCTTTCTCGAAAATCAGAGCAAATGCCTTCGCAAAAGCGGTATCCAATGTTTTCTGAAGTTTCGGCGGTATCTTTTCCTCCAGTTTCTGATTCAGAATGCTCTCCCTTTTCTCTGAACGCTTCTGAAGGAATCTCTGCTCCTGTACTTCCAGCTTTTCCCACTCCTTCTGAAGCGGTGTCCTTTTATCAAATAATCGCATCTTAATACACCTCCGCACCAAACGGCATCAATGCCAGTTTCGCCAGTTTAAACTGCTGTAAACCAAACGGGATTCCGATAATCGTCACACATAAAGCTGTACCCAACGCCAGATGCTCCAGTGCAAGAGGCAGACCGGATACAATCAGCCAGATGATATTCAAAAGGAACGAACCAGCTCCGCCACCATACTGCACCTCTTTTCCAAAGGGGAAAAAACTAAGCGCCGCAAATTTAAAACACTGCATCCCCACCGGAATCCCCACAACGGTAATACACCAGAGACAACCTGCCAGACACCAGCTCAGCCCACTGACTGCGCCGCCAAACACAAACCACAACACATTTCCCAGGCATCCCATATGCTACACCTCCCCATTCATCCGATTTTTCACATCAGCAAGTATCTTTTCTATCCGGTTGATGGCATCATCCACCTGTTCTCTTGCATCTGCAATCTTGCTCTGCACCATATAATCTGCCACCAGCCCGTCCAGAAAGAAATCCGCAAAGGAAAGGAAGCTGCCGATTTCCATGCGCAGATCCAAGGAAACCTGCACATCTCTTAATTCTCTCTGAAAACGCTGAATATCGCTTTTCGCCTGTTCCATCAACGCAGCTGCGTCATTCATTTTAGAATGCTTCACAAAGTCACTGATAAAGCCTCCTCCAAGCATATCAAAAATGCCCCAGTTTCTCGCACTTCCCAACTTATCCCTTGCTGCGTAAAGGCTCTGAAGCGCCCGCTCCCCTGCCTGTACTGCTTCCTGCATTTCCCGTTTCATCATTTCGTTACTCATCGTTTATCCTCTCTTTCTTTTTAGCAGACTATTGCGGCAGATTTTCTATATTTCATAATAAAAAAAAGACTCCTATCATGACCTCTGCCACAATAAAAGTCTTGCTATCTCATTTGCTACGGGTATCTCTCGATACCGGTTGTCGGTTACAAAACCACCTCTTTCAAGGCGTTCAGCTACCCCCTTTTTTGCTTGAGATGAATATAACATATTGGAAATAATTTGTCAAATCATGCATTTTTCTTTTCCAACCGTTCCGCTTCTCTGGCAAATACATGCGAGATATCAAACAGTTCCGGTACATCTGATATGGTACACACATTCACACAATAATTGAGCCATGGAAATTCTTTTGTCATCTGATAAATAACTGCCATGGCTTTTGCTTCTGACATTGCTTCCACCGAATGATATCCCGATCCCTGAATATGCTCAAATCCGTTTGCTTCAAAAAATGTCCCTTACATCCGCATATGCATTATGCCAGTCACCTTTCGGATAATATTCCTTTAGTGCTTGTGTATTCAGGTCAAAATTGATGCCTTTCCTCTGTAAGCTGTCCATCTGTTAGTTCCTTATAAAGTCTGTAATCAGGTTCTCCTTTTCTGTTCCGTTATACCAGAAACACTCTAACAAATTCTCTGCAATTCCTACGGAGCTTTTTCAACTGAAAGATTGCTGCCCAGAATCTTCCATAGTCCTGCTTGCGTCCCCGGTCAAGATAAATCCTGCTTCCAAGGGCTTTGACTGCACAGCTTAAATCCTCCTGCTCGAAAAATCTGATCTGCCTGTTCACACATCTGATTTACCGTTTCCGGAGCGAGCTTGCTTGTATCAAATTTAAGTTCTACTTTATACATTATACTCATCCTTTCATACAACAAATGACTGAGTGACTCTTCTCTTTCTACTGTAATTCTACCATGAAACCTATATAAAGTCATTCCCCATTTTCACTTGCTTTAATATAAATTTTTCCTTTTATTTTGGAAACACAATCTCCACACAGAACTCATTCCCTTCTATCCGGGCGCTGATTTTCCCATCCATACGAAGTACCAGCTCTTTCGCAATTGATAAGCCGAGACCGCTGGAAGTCTTACTGCGTGCTTCATCCGCTTTATAAAACCGTTCAAACACCTGATCTACATTTATTTTTTACCACATGACATACTTGATTTTTTATCTGTATCCGGATGTTGTTTTCAACTTCTTCCAGTGAAATACTGATTTTCTTCTCCCCGTGATCCAGTCCGTTTTTTATGATATTCTGAAAAATTCTCTGGATTCCCTGTTCATTTCCGTTCATAAACAGCAGTTTATCTGTAATCTGTATCTCCGGTTCAATTCCTCTGCCCGTCCATTCATCGTAGTAGGAAAATATGGTATCTTTCAAAATCTTGTTGATACAGCAGGATGACATTTCCAGATGAAAAGAATCGTTTTTAAGTTTTGTAAAAGTAAATAATTCTTCCAGCATTTCTTTCAGGCTGCCGATTCTCTCCTGTATGATCTTCATATACCGTCTCTGCTCTTCCTGGTCTTCACAGGTTTCCATTAACTGAAAATATCCGTCAAGGGATGTCAAAGGAGTACGGATATCATGTGAGAGATTTGTATATGTATCCGAAATCATCTCCTCTTTCTTCAAGTATTCCTTCTTTTCCCTTCGCTTCAGTTCCAGCCATTCGTTTAAAACATCTGCCAACTCACCAATGCCTCCAAAATCCATTTCTCTGGTAATCAGCATGTTGCTGTCGTGCTTCATCAGAAACGACAACTGGCGGCAGATGTCTTTCACCTGCCGCTGGTATTTCCAAAATAACATTCCTTGTACCAGTATCACTGCTATCAATAGCACGAACCCTAGTTTTATCATTTAGATATCTCTCTTTCTGAATACCCATGCTGTCAGTAATGTAACCACGATTCCGAACGCCGCCGCAATCACAACTGCCGTCAGGCATTCCTTATTGGTCGGTGACATGGATAAAAGTGCAATCTTTCCTGTCACTGTATATTTCAAAATCTGGAAATTCTCCACACCTGCCTTCTGGATCAAATGATTGATCACTCCGTATAAGACAATCATGGTATTCATGCACAGGCAGATAACAATCGTCATGCTGAACACGTTGCTGTTCAAAACCACCGCAATCGCCATACTGATTAGTACCAGTGCATAATGAAGCAAAATCTGAATACCAAAGTATCTCAGCAACTCGCTTCCATTCCCCCACTCCAGATATCCGAAGTACATCTGCTGTGCAATAATCTGAATGATGAAATAAAGCAGCATGGTAACAGTCGTATACACAAACAACACGGAAGCTTTGGAAAAGATCAGGTTTCTCCGGCTCCTTACCTGCCCGCCGATATTTTTAATATAACCGCTTCCTATATCTGCACTGGAAAACAGCACTGTAAAAATCACCAGAAACAACGCCACAAACTTCGCCTGCAGGTTTGCATATACCTGATCAAAGACCGTTACTTTTTCTCCCGGCTGTGTCGGCAGGAATACGGACATTCCCATATTGATGGTTTCTGGTTTCACTGTTTCTGCAATGTTTTCTGTCTGCTGTTGTTCCGCTTCCTTGTTCATCGTATCAATATCCAGTTTCGACATGGATGTGGAGAAGAATATAGCTGCCGCCATCACAATCCATACCACATACATACTTTTTGTCCGGACCATCCGGTACAGATCCATTTTTATCATATTAAGCATTTTGATTCCCTCCTGTCAGATTCAAGAAATAGGTTTCCAGTTCTTCACTGGTAATGGAAATTCCATTGACCAAAATTCCTGCTTTTGCCAGTTCCATATTGACATTGGCGCTTTCATTCAATCGTTCAAATATATGGATATGGCTCTTATCTGTAACCTGATAGTTGGTAAATCCCATTCTGTCCAGAATCGGGACTGCCTGCTCCGGATGGATTAACTCTATTTCAATCCGTTCACTGCAGCGTTTCATCAGTTCTTCGCTTGTCAGCTCCTGCAGAAGACTTCCATTATGGATAATTCCATAATCCGTTGCAATCTTAGATAATTCCTCTAAAATATGACTGGATATCAAAATCGTCATATTCCGTTCATCTCGCAGTCTCTGTATGGTATCACGCACCTCTGCAATTCCCTGGGGATCAAGCCCATTGATCGGTTCATCAAGGACCAGGAGATCCGGCTCCCCGACCAGTGCCAGCCCGATTCCGAGACGCTGCTTCATTCCAAGGGAAAAATGTTTCGTTTTTTTTCTTTCCGACACCTTCCAGTCCGACCGTCTCTAAGATATCTTCGATGTATCCCTTTTTCCGAATACCAAACAATTCACATTTTATTTTCAGGTTTGTATATGCATTCATGTTGCCATACAGCCCCGGTGCTTCAATCAGACACCCCACACGAGAACGAATCCTCTCCAGTTCTTTTCCTTTACACCCGAACATCTCAATCTCTCCGGCTGTCGGTCTTGCAAGTCCACTGATCATCTTCAGGCAAGTCGTCTTTCCCGCACCGTTCCGTCCGATAAATCCATAGATAGCACCCTTTTTTATGTGAAGGTTTACTTTATCCACTGCCTTATGATGACCATACTGCTTCGTCAATCCATTTGTACTTAATAACAATTCACTCAATGCTTTCATCTCCTTTTCTTATCTGCTGTTATCATATCGGATAAATCCTAATCAAACGCAAATAAATAGTAAAAAAAGAGTAAAGATTAAGAATGCAGACGGTAGCCGATTCCCCATACGGTATCAATATATTCCTCCTGCGTTACTGCTTTTATCTTTTTCCGGATATTGCTGATATGTACATCCAGTGTCTTTGTCTCTCCCATATAGTGTTCATCCCACGCATATTCAAAAATCTCTTCTTTGCTGAAGACCTGTTTCGGATGCTCCAGTAAAAGCTCCAGAATTGCAAATTCCTGCTTTGTAATTTTGGGAAGCAGCACTCCGGCAATCCGGACTTCAAAGCGCTCACGGTCCAGTTCCAGGTTTTTATATGACACGCTTTTATGTTCCGGCTCCTGCTGCATATGGCGGAGCTGAACCTGAATCCGGGCAAGCACCTCCTGTATCTCAAACGGTTTTGTAATGTAATCATCTGCCCCACTGGTAAGAAGCCCGATTTTTTCATCCAATCCGTCTTTGGCTGTCAGGACAATAACCGGCGTATTGCCCTGTTTCCGAATCTGGGCAAGCACCTCTTCTCCTGAAATTCCCGGAAGCATCAGATCCAATAGAATCAAAGAAAAGCCCGCCTTATCCATCTGGAACAGCATCCTCGCTTCCGTCCCGGAAAAAGCCTGTACCGTCTCATACCCTGCTTTCTGTAATGCCGTATATAAAAGATTATTGATATCCGTATCGTCTTCTACAATCAGAATTCTGTTTTTCTGCTCCATTTTTCTCATCCTTCCATTTTCCGATTTAAACAATATTATATTGCACTTTTATAACTATGTCCAAAATTCTTTTGATATTATCCTTCCACCTCGTCTACATATGCTATATATAGTTCTAATTCTTTTGACATATGCTATATCTTGTGTTAATATAATCTTGTATTTAAGTTTTTGTGCTGTCCCGTCATGGGAGTCTGGACCATTCATCCAGAAGCATATGCAGTTTAAGTTTGGAAAATCGTGTCATTATACTGCCGTTTTATACGGTGCTATAATGGCACTTTTTTTATTTTAATCTATTTTAACGCCCAAAGAGGCAGAAAGGAGAATTTTTATGTCAGCAATTTTAACAATTTTAGGGAGGGCCACAAGAGATCCTGAGATGCAGCAAGGAAAAAATTCCGGTACGGAATATGTTTCTCTGGACATTGCAGTTTCACAGCGAGGCCAGGATGGAAAGGAAGAAACCATTTACTATCAGTGCTATTTTAACAAGTTCCTTGCAGAACGCTTAGCAAAAGCAGGCGTAAAGAAAGGAACCGGGCTGATGATCTATGGTGATCTGGAGCTTCATCCGTTCATTTATCAGAAAGGAAAGAATGCGGGGCAGGCAAATGCCGGTCCGAGGATCAATGTCAAGGACTGGCACTTTGTACCATCCAACCGTTCTGACAGCAATACCGGACATCCGGGTGCAAACCAGAACAGCCAGCCGAATGGTGGTGCGGCAACGCCCGGTGCAGCCGGCAATGGCAGCTACCCAATGCAGGGAAATCCCAATGGCAGCTACCAGAATCAGGCAATGCCTGGCGGCTATCCACAGCAGGGAATGGCTCCTGCTAACGGTGCCTACACGCCTCCTGCAAATGGCGGACAGTATCAGGCTCCGCCAAACGGAACCGGTCAGCCACAGAGCAGCTACCCGCCGCAGGGCAGTTATACCGGAATGCCAAATTACGGAGGTATGCCGGGCAGTCAGCCAACTGACGGCTTTCAAAATGTGCCGGAACAGATGGCATCCCAGTTGCCCTATTAACTCTCAAGGAACCCTATGTTGAGGAATTGCATTTATCATCTTTGTGATGATGCAGTTCCTCTTTTTCATGTCCGGAAGCGGCGATTTCCCATCCAGCTTCCGGGCTTGTCTAAGAATCATGAATCAGAAAGGAATCAGCTCATGAAAAAATCAAATCGAAAAAAATTCTTACAGTTTGTCGTGCTTGTACTGTTTCTTGCAGCACTTTTCGTACCACAGGATGCCAACCGGCTTCTGATTGCAGGCATTGCCCTGATCGGTATCGGAGTCACGCTGTTCAGTTATCTTCTCCCGCTTTTCACGGAACGCCTGAAAAACAGGGAGCATAAGCTACGAAAACGCCCAGAAAGAACTCGTCATCTGGAAGGAACACCTGATCTGGAAACCATTCTCTGGAGACAGATCAAATTCCAGATTACCGGAAAGCTCAAGGAAGCCTTCCCGGATGCCACATGGGATTTTGTGAAAGAACCACCGCTCTCCCAGATACTGGATGGGGAACCATTACGGATTCGCACACGGAATACCGGAAGTTATAATTTTGCGGAAATTCTCATGGATGCCCGTGGCAGTCTGACGCTTCAGATGATGACCATTGAATCCTTACATAAAAAGGAACCGTCAGAAGGAAATCCGGATTCCAGACCAGCCGTTAATCCCAAATCATGGTATTCCCTGATTGGGAAACCGCTACTGATGGAATTGGTCGGTGACTTACAGGCAAGGGGCTATGAAAAGCTGTTTATCAACGAGCAGGGAGATGTCTATATTCTGAACGGCACTGAACCGGAAGTCCGGGGAAAGCTGGAACATTTCCCGCCCAAAGATTACTGGGGCGAATTGACGGAGATTTTTACTGAAGATGAATTGACCACAGAAGAGACCGAGCAGGCACTGGAACTGTCCTGGATCTCATAAGAAGGAGGAACGAATCATGGCAAATAACATCGTAGCAACCTGGGGGTTCAAACGCAAACTCCCGGAACCATTTGAGGATTATACGGACCATGCAATCTTTGATGACATTGCATCCAAATACTGTACTCAGCCACGGAAAAAAATCCACGCTTCATGCAGCTACCCTGCGGGCAGTCCTTGCTTATCTGGAGCTGGAAAACCCGGTTGGCAGTACCCCGCCGGAAAAGCTTGGGGCGGTCGGTACCCAATCCAACAATTTTGTTGTGGCGGAATATCCGAGCAAAACCGGTGATCTTCAGGTGGTTGTCTACAACCAGCTAAACGGAAAGTTTTACGGAGGCTGCTATACTCCTCCGCCGGATGTGGAAAGCACACCGGAAAAATACGAATTTAAAGACTCCAAACAGTCCGGTGCGGCTCTGCTGTTCGCACTGATGCCGGTTTTTCTGGCAGATGAAGAGTGTAATGAAAAGTATCAGGAATTAAAAGCGCACCGGGACAACGGTTATCCCGATCTGGACGCCGCTGCGGAAACAGCAGCCGTTCTCTGCGACAACATTTACCGGAGAACCCGCTATGCATCAGGTCTCCCGACCGGTGGTGTTAAGATTGACCTTCCGGCAAACGGCGTATTGTCGCTGATCAAACCGTTAAATATCCAGAAGGGGGTCTATGCACCAACCGAAGTGCTCCATGGAGACTTTCAGGTGTTACGTCCAGGAAGTGGATTTAAGAAAGCACAGGCAGCCATTTCCAGAGATGATTTTGTTGGGAAATTTATCCTGACCGCATCCCGAAGGCTGTCTCCGGAAGAGGAGGTATCTGTTCCGACATTGGCAGAGTGGTACATCATCCCTCCGGAAATCAAACGGATCTGCGAACACGCAAAACTGACAACGGATACCACACAGCCGATGCGGAATTTTCTTTTACGGGGACCGGCAGGTACCGGAAAGACCGAAGGAGCCAAAGCCATTGCTTCCGCACTTCACCTTCCTTACCGCTGCATTACCTGTTCCGCAAATACAGAGGTATTCGACCTTTTAGGTCAGATTCTTCCGGATGTGGACGGAAAACGCACCCGGCTTCAGCGGCAGTACCCGTCTTTTCAGGAAATCCAGTTAGATCCCTCCGGTGCCTATCAGAAGCTGACCGGAAACTATGATGAAGAAATTTCTGCCGAGGACACCTACCAGAAGCTGATCGATACGATTTTTGATGAAATGCACAGCTATTATAAGGAACACACCTCCGGACAGAACTTCCAGTATGTGGATACGCCTCTAGTCGAAGCCATCCGCTATGGGTATATTCTTGAGATACAGGAGCCTACGGTCATTGCTAATCCCGGTGTACTGGTTGGACTTAACTCCCTTTTAGACCGCTGTAACAGCGTATATCTTCCAAACGGAGAAACCATCCACCGTCATCCGGATACGACCATCGTAATCACCACAAACAATGACTATGCAGGCTGTAAACAGATGAACCAGTCTGTCATTTCCCGAATGAACCTTGTGATTGATCTGGATGAACCGGATGAGGATACACAGGTAGAACGTGCCATGGCTGTTACCGGATGCAAGGATGCAAAAACGGTACGTCTGATGACACGCATTGTCAAATCCATGGCTGTCTACTGCCGGGAAAATCTCATTACAGATGGCTGCTGTGGCATGAGGGAGCTGATTTCCTGGGTGCAGTCCTACATGGTCTGCGGGGATATCCGGGAAGCGGCCCGTTACACGGTGCTTGCCTCTGCCTCTGCCGATGCTGAGAACCGTACGGAAGTGGAAGAAAGCTGTCTGGATACTGTGCTTGCTGCGTAGGACACGCCTATGAGAAAAGCAGCACTCACAGAAGCCCAGATCCGAAAGCATCTGGCAGATAATCTGTCTTATCTCCGGCAAGCCAAAACACCGAAGTTATCACAAAAGGCAGTTGCCAGAATCTTAAATCTTCCCCCGAAAACCATTATGAATTATGAAAATGCAAACTCCTCCCCGATGGCTTATGCCGTCCTTCGCCTTGCTGTGTATTACGGCTGCACGATGGAGGAACTGCTGACAAAAAATCTAAGAAAAGAAAGGAAGAATATCACGTGAATCACAGCCAAAGAAATTTAAAGAAACTAATCCGGGCAAAAGAGGATTCCATTGCGGATGAGGAGTTATTCCTCTCCGCTGCCTATCAGAAGTACCAGACCTCCCTTGCCAGAGCCGTTACCGGACGTTACCGGTATGGACTGCAGGTACTGCTGGACTGGGACATTTCCGAACAGGCAGGCGTTGCATATACCGACAATTATAAGGTACATCTCAACGCAGCGAACCCGATCACCCAGTCTTTCCCCACCCGTTTCTTACGTTCCCAGAGCCTGACAGGGCTCACCGGGCATGAAGTGGGGCACTTACTCTATTCTGATTTCACAGCCCACGCTGTTCATCTGAGGAGTCTGGAAAACGGTTCCTTCTATCCGAAGGAGCCGGAGCTATCCCTTCCAGCTTATCAGACAGCACTGGAGGAGATCAAAGAAGTGTTAGAAGAAAAGGACAAAGCCGGATGCCTGACACTGGCACGATGCGCCGCAACTTTTCAAAACATTCTGGAAGACATCCATATTGAAGACCGTATGTGTGAGGAATTCCACGGCACCTTCCGACAGGGGATTGAACTCAATAACCTGCGTATGTCCGAACAGATTCCTTCCATACAGGAACAAATTGACAAAGAATACCAGCCATTTTCCATCATTGCCAACCTGATCCTTTCCTATTGCCGGACCGGAAACATCAACAATCCCACCGGCTATCAGGGGGATTATCTGGATACCATTTCCGATTGTACCGATCTTCTGGATACGGCAATGGAATCGGAAAAAGGCACTGACCGGATGCTGGTTTCCAATGCGCTCTTAGCCCTGACCTGGAACTATATCCAGCCGCTCATCGAAAAAACACGGGAGGAATTGGAAATGCATGGCGAGGATTCCGCTGCCGATGCTCTGGAAGATCTTCTAGGGGATGAAGTCAGCAGCGGCGCTCCTCTTCCGACCGGAAAAAGCGGTGCCATTCCAAAGAATATCAAACCAGCTTCCCCAAAAGGAAGCGGGAATGATGAGGGCAATGCTCCTTCCGGTCCACGTACCAAAGAGGATGCTATAGAGGAAGCCAAACAGGTGCTTTCGGAAGAAGGCGGGCGCATCGCTCTTACAAAGACCAATACCATTCTGGATGAAAACAACCCCGGCGTCACTTATGTCAGTCAGTATCAGGGCAGCGGCTATGAGCATGCTGCAGAGGATCTGTTCCGGATCTTGAACGATGTGGCTGCAGAAAAGGTGCAGGAAGACTGTCAGACGGAACTGACCGAGGAACTGCAGAAAACAGCCAATGATATTCATTACGGCAATGCCCATGCAGGCATCCATGTTACCATCCATCGCCTGACCAGTGTTTCCGATTACCTGAAGAATGAATACCAGACAGTTGCTCCCCCGCTCCTGCGGGCTTCCAAAAATGCTGCAAAGCACCATCCTGCCGCTTTTGAAAGAAGAACAGCAAGGCGGAAAGCAGAAGAATCTCCTGTTTGGAAAACGTCTGGACTCCCATGCTCTCTATAAGACAGACGGAACCATCTTTACCAGAACCAGACTTCCAGGAGAGGAAAAACGTCTGGCTGTTGCCCTCCTGATTGACGAGAGTGGTTCGATGGGTTGGGGTGACCGGATGACACATGCAAGAAAGACTGCCATTGTCCTTTATGATTTCTGTAAAAGCCTCGGTATCCCTATCACCATTTACGGGCATTCCACGGATGCAGGCGGCGTTGCTCTTTACTCCTATGCAGAATTTGATTCTGTGGACAATGAGGACTGTTACCGGCTGATGGATATGTGCGACCGCAACGGGAACCGGGACGGCGCAGCTCTCCGCTTCGTAGCAGAGCATTTGTGCACACGCCCGGAGCTTCAGAAGCTGCTGATCCTGATTTCTGACGGTCAGCCAGCCGATTACGGCTACAGCGGAACGGAAGCAGAGGCAGATCTGCGGGGCATCAAGAAAGAATACGAAAAACGGGATGTCATCCTGTTTGCGGCTGCCATTGGTGACGATAAGGAAAATATCCGCAGGATTTACAAGGACGGATTCCTGGATATCACGAAACTGGAAGAGCTTCCAAAGAATATGGCACAGCTTGTCAAACAGCATCTCAAATAAAGGAAGGTGAATACTCATGAATGAAACTTATCAAAACCGGATTACCGACCAGATCTGCAAGATCCAGAATGACCGGGCACTCATTGCCTTTTATGACCGGCTCCGCTACGCACCACTCGGCAACTATGCACAGCTACATGCCAAAGGGGAATATCAGGAAAACGGGCATAAAGTACATTCTTTAATCTGCATCACCATTCAGGATTATTCCAACGGTACCGGAGACCGGAATATCATCACCCGTTTCAACCTGGCACCGGAACAGATCCAGTTCCTCTTAACCCGGATCACTTCCGGTTTTCAGGAATTTGAATGGAGCCAGAGCAAGATCTACGGCAATCCCGATCAGAACGGTTATTCCACAGCCCAGATGTTTTATATCTCCAGACATCCCTATGATTCCAAAGGGCAGCCTATGAAAAGCCCATGGAAAATCCAGATTGTAAATGGGAAAGGCATCAAAGCACAGAATAAGAACGGTGGTTCCTACATGCAGCCACGCAGCTTCCAGTCCGAAAAGACGACAGCCATCCAGCTTACCGACATGGATCTGTTCACGCTTCTGAAGCGGACGGATTCCTATATTTCCAACTGGGAAACGGTGATTGCTGCATCACTGATCAATAACGGAAAACGGATGCTGGCAGACCAGCAGAACAGTCAAATGCAACAGACAGCACAGGCTCCGCCTTACGCTGCCTAAATTTTCAGAAGAGAAGCGGTACTTTACTGCTTCTCCTCTTTTTAAGAAAGGAGACTTTAGTTATGAATATTGCACTCATCCGGACCATGGACTCTCAGGGGCGTATCGTCATCCCTGCAGAAATCCGGAAACAAATGAAGCTCTCAGACGGAGATGCACTGGAACTGGAAAATGTGGGAATGGAGCTGCTTTTACGCAAATGCCCTACCCACTTAAACGGAAAAGAGGAAATGGCTTCCTATCTTTCCGTCCTCTACAGTGTCATCCACTGTGGTATCGCAATTTGCAGTGAGGCTCACATACTCGTATCTGCGGGCATCTATCTTCCGGAAGGCACTCCCGTTACAGAAGAACTCGCCGAATTGGTTGCGGACGGCCAGGAACTGATCTCTGCTGAGAACTGCCCTGTCTACCCGGTATCCAACACCCGTCAACCGGTTTGTGCTTTTTTTCCCGATTTTAAGGGAAGACAGAGAGCCGCTGGCACTTCTTCTCTGTTCCAGAACCGGACAGCATTTATCCGAGATGGAATTGGGATGCGCTAAACTGGTCGCTGCCGTAATTGCAAACAAAATTAAGTAAGGAAAGGAGCGTGAAATCAATGAAGAATACAAATATAACCTTACACACCACCCAAAAGAAAGAATATGTCCTCACCGGAATCCTGTCCCTGCCCCTCCATCTGGGAGAACGGGCGTGGATCTATAGTTATAACCAGACCTTTGCTACCAGTCCGGTGCAGAGTATTCTGGAAGTATCCGAAAACGGTGTGGTATTTGAGACCTGCAACAGTATTTACCGTCTCAGCTACACCCGTGTTCCGATGGAGCTGGAGGCGATGTGTGCTTGACAAGAATGGAAGAACTGGAGAGCTGCCTTTCGGGGCTCCTCTCCACCTTAAAGAAGAACCGGGAACATGTGCCTCTGGAAGTGCTGAAGACACAGTATAAGCAGCCGTATGAAGAACTGGTCAGAAACATCAACCTGACCGCTTCTGCCTATGCAAAATCTGTGCTGCTCCACCGGCTGGTCCTGAATCCGGATGCAGATGTGGAGGAACAATGTACCGTCATCAACCAGATGATACAAACTTCCGGGATGCTGAAGAAAATCAGCTCCTGCATGTCCAAAACCTATGATGTAGGACAGATATATCCTCTGATACTGGAACTACGCCATATGGTCGAACAGGCACTCTGGCCCTATGTGAATCAGGCAACTTGTCTGGTCGCAGATCTGGATGATATAGAAAAAGAACCGACAATTTACAATTTTTTGACACATGAAGTTTATGAAAATGATACCTGGATTCACCGAGAAATCGACCTGCGCTGGAAACTACTGGTACATCTTACTCCCGAACAAAGAGAATCCGTACCACCAGCCAATCATAGTATGAATGGAGGAATTTACCATGAAAGAACAACCATCTAATCCTTGCGAGAAAGTCTCATTTATTTTGACCTATGACCAGCTTGAAGCTGCTTATAACATCTACCGGGAACAATTTATTTCCTGCGACTTCATCCGCCGCTCCATGGAACGTCTGGAGGAAAGAATCGGACTCTGCAACCTTCCATATGAAACGCTGCGTGATGATCCAAGCCTTCTTCATGAAGCATACCTGCAGTTTCTCCGACTGGAAGACTGCAATGTGGCTTATAACGACACGCTGGAGCAGGTAATTGATGCAATCGAACAATGGCTTGCCTCTGGCACCTTATCCCCTGTAAACCTTACGGTTTCCAACCAGAATATGGGTGAAACTTTTGGAACGGAGGTGGATGTGTAATGGCAAATATCTGCTGTGATGATGTGATCTTTTATACAGAAGGAAATCCGGAAGGACTATATGACTTGTGGGAGGACCTGGAAACCTACATCATTCTGAACCAGAATCCTGATTTATGCTGGATTGGCAATTTATTTTCCCACAAGAAAATAGATTCCACCGGAATATCTCTTCGTGGAAATGTCAGCTACATGGAATGGAATGATACGTATATTCTACTTTCTTTAGAGACAGCATGGACTCCACTTTATGAAGCATATCAGGCGATAGCCGCTGCATATCATGTTCCCTTTGTGATGCAAAGCATAGAACCTGGAGAACGAATTTATTATAACACGGATGAAGCACACCTATTTTTCCCTGACCGATATTGTGTCCGCTTATATGAAGAAAGCCTATTGACTCCATGTGGCTTAATAATCGGAGAAAAGCTGGAAGACGGTGAACCATTTGAAACGGAAACAGACGTATTAGAACGATTCAGAGATTGCGGATATCCAGCAGCTACACTAAAAGAGTTGGAGCTCATGTTCGATGCGGATGAACTTATTATTTTTGAATTTACAAATCCATATTTGGATCTGGAGCAGAAAAATGCTTGTGCATGAAACTTCTCCCCTCCACACCAAAGACGATTATCATCAGATTTAAAGGAGGAACACCATGACTGATTTGGAACTGGATGTCTGGGATGCATGGCTCAGGGAACGTCAGGAACATCTGGAAGAAACCCTGTCCAATATCTCACCATCGGAAGAACCCTGCAGATATTACCTGCTAACCGGATATATTCAGGGAATGCTAGAAGCTCTTACCATGCTTACGACTGTTGAGGATGGGAAACGCTTCAAGATCAAACTGGAGCAATTTCGCCAGAATCTGCTCCTCTCTGGAGATTACGATGCTACCGGTAACTATAAACAGGCAGTGAAGAAAACTGCTGTTTAAATACTTCGAGCCGCCCAATCGGACGGCTCTTTTTATGCCCGAAAACGGTAGCCTACACCACGTATCGTTTCTATGTAGTGCGGTTCTTCCGGATTTTCTTCTATTTTCTTTCTCAGATTCTTGACTAACCCATAGACACGGTTATCCACTTCTGACTCCACATCCTCATAAATATGCTGGTAAATCTGTTCTTTTGTAAATACCCGATTGGGGGATAAGGCCAGATAAAAAAGCAGGTCATATTCATGTCTGGTAAGTTCCACAACCTTACCATCTTTGATTACGCTCCGCTGAAGCTGGTCTATTTCCAAACCTTGGAATGTCAACTTTTCAGAATTTGTAATCTCCATAACTTCTAACGTACTTTCGCAGGCTAGAACTGATTTAATTTTATTCAGGATTCCCTCTTCGGAATCAGAAATGGTAAGAATCATCACTTTCCCATAACATCACCTGCTTTTCTTAGCATTTAGCTTTCACTCCTCATTAACAATGTTTATCGATTGGTTACATAGATATATGCATCTTCCAAAGTTACGTCACAAGCTATACATCCACTTTCTGACGGCATATTCTCCCCTAACAGTCTTAATCTAATTCCTTCCTCCGTATACTGCTTACTGGAAATATGATATTTTCTTTCTAATTCTCTTGCAAGGCTTTCGTCCTCTGTACAGCATTCCCATACATGCCCTCTTGCCTTATTCAATAATTCCCTCATTGTTCCTGTATAAAGGAATCTACCTTTTTTCATAACCGCAAGCTGATTACAGGTTGCCATCAGATCCTCCACCACATGCGTTGAAAATAATACGGTGCGTTCTTCTGCAAAATCTACCAGTAAATTACGGATACGGATGCGTTCCTCCGGATCGAGCCCTGTTGTTGGTTCATCCACAATTAAAAAATCCGGCTCATGGAGTAATGCCTGCACTAATCCAACTCTTCGCTTCATTCCACCTGAAAGCTGCCGCATTTTCTTTTTCTGATGGTCTGCAAGACTGGTCTTCTCCAGATAGTAATCAATCCTTTTCTTGCTTTCTCTTTTCTCAATTCCAGCCAGATCTCCCATATACTCCAGACATTCTCGAACAGTCAAAGACGGATACAGATCAATTTCCTGTGGCAGATACCCAATCTTTTTCTGTATCTTTTCGTAATTTGCTTCGCAATATAGCGTACCATCTAACAGAACTTTTCCACTTGTGGGTGCAAGCACCGTTGTAAGCACCCGCATCAACGTTGTTTTTCCTGCACCATTTTCACCTAACAGACCAAATATCCCATGTGGGATTTCCAGATCCACATGATCTACCGCTGTCACTCCATTTTTAAATGTTACTGTTAAATCGTCTATTCTTATACTCATAATCTTACCCTCTCTTCTTTAATATCTTAGGAACAAATGCAAGCATCATCCCCGCAAATACCACGCACAGCACCTTCCCGCCAAGCCATCTCCACTCTGTCAGCTTACCGAAATCACAAGTTCCGTAGGAAAATGGTCCCCAGTTTTTCAAAAACTGAGTTGCCTTTCCGGAAATAGAGAAAAACCAGAAAAGCAGCACGACACCCATACCAATCCATCTGTTTCGAACCAGATTGCTGACAGTTACGGAAAGCACACTCCAAAACAAAACAGTTCCGGGAATCGCAATACAATAAATTCCAAACAAGGCACCGCCATCTAATTCTTCTGTCAGATTCACCGGTTTCTGCCAATAAAAGAGTCCATATGCCAACAAACTGATTCCAATCAGATAAGCTACCTGCACAAATAGTCTTTTATAAACTACCCCTGCCTGCTTTTTTAGATTATAAAGGCAGAATACTTCCGAGCGTTTGCTCTGCACTTCCACCAGATAAGTATCTGCACAGAAAACGACTGCCAGAAGCGAAACAGCTCTTTCTACTGCCTGCCCGATTTCATTCGCATATACAACAGGCTGGATTGCACTCAATATCACAACAAAAGCGATTGAATATGCAATTTTATAATATGGCATACATATTTTTACTTCTTTCTTCAATATACTCTCCTCCTTTTCCACATCCACACCGCTATAAACATGAGCAGTATGGATGCTGCCACAAGAAGCAGTTGATTGAGATATACCTGATGTGGCAATTCCGTTTCAAAAAAATTCCCCGGAAATCGAACCATAATAGAGAATGGTCTTGCATGACACTGTCCTTTGCTATCCCATGTCAGCATATTAGAATAAATGATATAAAGAACCAGCGCCGGAACCGCTGGAAGCGGATTCTTAAACAGCAGCGCTGTAACCGCATACACACAGCAGATCATCAGGATGTTCGGCAGGACATACAGGATCGAATTCTGAACAAAATCCAGTATGTTCATAGCAAATCCTGATTTTACTGCCGTGGCGTAACACAAAATGATAAATACGATATTCATAATGACCAGTGCCGCCGTCATAATGAGAAATCCACTGCTTATTTTCCCGGCAATATATTGAAAAGCCGTCATCGGTTTGGTGTGCAGCAATTCATAAGTATTTTTCCTCATATCCTGGAAAAAATAAAAACGCCAGCAGAACCGTTGCAAAGAATGCCATATGCAGGCTTGCAAAATCTGTAAATTTTCTTCCGAAATAATAGGAGAATGGATGTTTCTCAAGATTTTCTCTGATATACCGGTTGACTTCCTCCGGGCTTCCCTGATACCATGAAACGTCCTCATACACATAATTGGCACCATTAAAGTGGTATTCCGTTTTCAGATACTGACACGCCTCCGTAATCTTCATCTGTTTCATCTCAGATATCACTGCCTCCGCCTCTACTTCCGACATGCCAAACCCATTCTCTGTGTCCTGAAGTATCTTTACAATCTCTTTCTCCCACAGTTCTCTCTCCTTATCCGGTGTTGCCGGAATACATCCCTCCATAACATCCCCATCGGAGGCCATTTTTACCTTCCTGAAGGTTTCATCCGACTTCACGTAATGAATGGACAGATAGGGTGCAAGTGTCTGGTACATACTGATTAAAACAACAATCAAACCGATCCAGAATATCGGACTTTTTAAGATAATTTTTCAGATTCCTTTTTATGATTGCTTTCATAAGTCATCCCGCCTTTCTTTTTTCTACAAACAGCATAGCCTACAAATCACAACAAAAAAAACAACAGCCATTTATTTCTGCTGTTGTTCTTCTAATACATAATTTTTAAACACTGCCTCAACTTCCGCACCGCCATCTGCTACAATTTTTTATCAGCAGTTTCCCACCATGCCGTTCGCAGTAGATACGGCTGATATACATACCCATTCCAAAATGCTTTAAGTCATCCTGTGGATTCTCATGATAAAACGCCTGTGTCACCCTGTCGATATTTTCCTGAAATCCAATTCCGTCATCCCTGATACTCATTTTCAGATATTGGGGTGTCACTGTCAGCTTCAGCCTAACTTCCTGATTGGCATAGCGGAATGCGTTAGCCAACAGATTATCCGCTACTTCCATGATGATTTCCTCATCCGCAGTCAGTATTTCAGATTCTCTCACTGTCGTCACTGTAAAATTCTTTTCTGATTTTTCCACCACGACTTCTGCCAGAGCTTCTATCTGGTTTATCAACTGCCGGATATCTACCACGGAACAGTTTAATTCCCGTTCTTCCAATTTCGTCATCTTCCTCATACTATCAATAAAATGGTTCATCCGTTCAATCTGAAGCATACCGCCCCTTAACATCTCCATCATTTTCTCTTGATCAAGCATATCTTCCGGAACAAATTCCAAAAGCATTTCCTGATATCCCCGCATGATTGCAAGCGGCGAGCGGATATCATGGGCAATCGCTGCACGCAGTACCCGCTCATCTTCGATCATCTGCCAAAGTCTACGGTTATTTTCTTCCAACTGCCCACGCATCCTTTCAAATTCCCTGCACAGCATCCCCATCTCGTCCTCGTTCTCATAAGCCATATGAAAATCCAGATCTTCCTCCGCAATCATCTGTGATGCCATCTTCAGTTCCTGAATCGGTCTCTTTAATTTATTTTTGTAAAACAGGCTGACCGCAATTCCACATCCGGCAAAAGAAAAAAGCAATACTCCGTACGTCTGAAGGAAATCACAGGTTTCTGAAATATGCCAGTCCATTCTGCTCATTTTACTCTGATTCGGTCTCGGTACCACTACCTCAAAATTTTCATTGCGGTCATTCATTGCCTGATAATACTCGTCCTGATCCACGTACTTCCACCAGACCTCCTCCTGTATCTGCCCGGCAATCTCAATAATTGACACAGAAAGAAAAAAAGGTGACAATCAAGCTGAGTATCGTATATAAAACCATTGTCTTTTTCAAGGATAAATTTCTTATCTTTTCCATCGATACCCCATCCCCCATACTGTCTCAATGTATTCTGTCTGCGTATATTCCGCCAGTTTCTTTCTCACTCTCCGGATCAGTTCCGTAACAACACGGCTGTCACCTTCCGCATCATAACCACACACCTTTTCGTATATCCGCTCCCTGTCAAAAACCTGTCCTGGATTCATGGACAAAAACTCAATGATTGCATATTCCAGCTTCGTAAGCTCCAAATCATTTTCACCGATCTGAACCCTCTTTGCTCCATAATCAATACTGAGGTCTCCGTGGAATCTGTATTCAGACTTCCCTTTATGACGCTCCTCACGCTTCAAATGTGCAATAATACGAGCATCCAGTTCTTTCAGACTAAACGGCTTCAGTATATAGTCATCCCCACCGGATAAAAGCCCGTTTACCCTGTCCTGCTCCTCCACTTTTGCCGTCAGGAAGATAATGGGACAAGTTACTTTGCCCCGGATACGTCTGCATACTTCTAATCCGTCTATTTTAGGCATATTGATGTCCAGCAAGATAATATCCGGTTTCTTATGGATTTTTTCCAAAGCATCTGTGCCATCTTCTGCCATCATTACATCATATCGTTTGATTTCAAAATAGTTCTTTAACATCTTTAATAATTCGATGTCATCATCCACGATCAAAATTCTATATGCCACTTTTATCACCTCGTTTTATCAGTATACAACGAAAAAAACAATAAATAAACAACAAGAGAAACACTTCGAGCCGCCCATTGCCGGACGGCTCCTTTTATGCCCGAAAGCGATAACCAACACCACGTATCGTTTCTATGTAGTGCGGTGTTTCCGGATTTTCTTCTATTTTCTTTCTCAAGTTCTTAATCAGACCGTAAATTCGGTTATTCACTTCTGACTCCGCTTCCTCATAGATATGCTGATAGATCTGTTCTTTCGTGAATACCCGATTAGGAGATAAAGCAACCACAGCGATTTGCTTCAAAAGTCTCTTTCGCCTGGTATACCGTTTATAACTTCTCATGTTTATCACCTTCAATCTGCTTTCAAATTTAATAATCTATATTTTATGACAATTTCAGCATATAGAAAATGTTAGTTATTCGTGAAAATTTATTTTTAAATTTAGAACTTGCATAACCACTACGATGTAAAAACAGTTTAGAGGCATTTATGACAGAGATTGATTTTATCTGGTTTTCGACTTTCTCCACGAAAGTGGCAAAAAATTACCTGGCTACGAATTCCTTCGCTTAGGGCAAATCTGAAATCCTGAACGCTTTTATTCCTGTAGCCGACAAATTTGTCATCAACATAAGGCAAAAGCTTCATTGAGGAATCTATTTCATTTGACATATACTACATCTAGTGTTATACTGTTCTTATATCAATTATTTGTGTCAATCCGGAAAGGATTTATCACACGCAGTTTAGGTTTGAAACGTAGTCAGGAGTTTTCCTATGCCCAACAAGCAGCAGGGACTTCTGGCTTTTTTTATTTTGCAGGAAACTGCATCTATTTTGAGAATGAACATAAGCGTCATTCTCTTTTTTTCATGCCTGAACGCAGGGAAAGGAGGATTACGGAAACAAATGATTCCGGAACTGGCACGCCACAAAAGAAAGGAGACTCTATGTCAGTCAAAAGAATTAAGAATCTTGTAAAACAACTCAATGAATACCGTCATGCCTACTACAATCAGGATGCCCCTCTGGTATCTGATGCCGAGTATGACCGACTCTTTGACGAACTGAAGGAACTGGAGGAACAGACTGGTTTCATCCTGTCAAATTCTCCGACACAGACGGTTGGATATTATCCGGTCAGTGAACTTGCCAAAGTCACCCATCCGATTCCACTGCTCTCGCTTGAGAAAACAAAACTGATTTCAGAGCTTTTAGATTTCATGAAAGGACAGGAAGTTCTCTTTATGCTGAAACTGGACGGTTTGACTACCAAACTCATTTACGAAGATGGCAGACTGATTCAGGCTTCTACCCGTGGAGATGGTGAAGTGGGGGAAGATATTACACACAATATCCCGGCATTTTTAAATGTACCGCTTACCATTCCACACAAAGAACGTCTGGTCATTACCGGTGAGTCTTTTATACCAACCAATGATTTTGAACGTCTGAAAGATACTCTGCGTGATGGAAATGGAAAACCTTATAAAAACGGACGTAATTTTGCTTCCGGATCAGTACGAAGTCTTGATCCGAAGAACTGTATCGGACGTTGTGTTCGCTTTCTTCCGTTCAATGTATTAGAAGGAATGGAGGATGTTCCCTTCCCGGACAGCAGAGCCTGCAAATTAGAAGGTTTAACACACCTGGGCTTTGGTTACTGCCCGTTTTTCTCAATTTCAGGAACCGGACTTTCAAAAGAATATGCGGAGAAATTCATTCAGGAATTGGTATCCACAGCAGCAAATTTACATCTTCCTATCGATGGCATTGTCATGATTTTTGACAGTCTCAGCTACTCCAAAAGCTGCGGAAAAACCGGACACCACTATAAGGACGGCCTCGCCTATAAGTTTGAGGATGATACCTACGAAACTTTCTTGCGTGAAATTGAATGGACACCGACCAGATTCGGAGAGATTGCTCCGGTCGGCATCTTCGATACCGTGGAGATTGACGGCTGTGATGTTTCCAGAGCTTCCCTTCATAATCTGACCTTTATCAAAAATCTGGAGCTTGTACCCGGATGCCGGATTCTTGTTTCCAAACGAAACATGATCATCCCACATATAGAGGATAATCTGGATCGTGGAAGGTATACCGACATCACGCCTCCGGTCTGCCCTTGCTGTGGTTCCAAAACCAGAACCTACAGCCGTAAGACCAGCGACGGTCGCACCGTAGAAACTCTGCATTGTGATAATCCGCAGTGCGACAGCCAGATCACAAGAAGGTTTGTCCATTTTGCCAGCAAGAAGGCAATGAACATCGAAGGACTGTCAGAAGCCACTTTAGAAAAATTCCTGAATCTGGGCTATCTGCACTCTTTTCAGGACATCTATCATCTGGAGGAACACCGGGAAGATATTGTGGCACTGGACGGATATGGTGAGAAATCTTTCGACCGCTTGTGGGAATCCATCAACGCCAGCCGGAGGACCAGCTTTGTCCGCTATCTGGTTTCCATGGATATTCCTATGATCGGCAGAACCAAAAGCCGGATTCTGGACACCGTATTTTCCGGAAATTTAACTGCATTTGAACAGGCGGCTGTCGGAGATTACGACTTCACTCAGTTAGAGGATTTTGGCGAAATCTTAAATCACAACATCCATTCCTGGTTTGCAGATGAAGCAAATCTTGATTTATGGAAAAACTTACAGAACGAATTCACATTTGAACAAAGAAAGGAAGAGACCATTATGACAAAAGAAAACAAATTTACAGGATGTACCATCGTAGCAACAGGGAAACTGGAGCATTTTACCAGAGACGGTATCAACGATAAGATTCTGGAGCTTGGTGCCAAACCTGGCAGCTCTGTAACAAAGAAAACCGATTACCTGATCTGCGGGGAAAAAGCCGGCAGCAAACTGGCAAAAGCCCAGAGCCTTGGTATTCCAATTCTTACAGAAGCTGAATTTTTGGAGATGATTGCATAACCATCTCTGCAATAGATGAGAATTATTTTGAGGTGTGGCTGAAAGGCCGCACCTCTTTTACAAAGGAGGAATTTATAATGAATCAAACAAATACAAGCAAGCGCATACCTACACAGATCAATGAATTTCGGGGAGATTATGCTTTTCTAAGCAATTTCTATCCGGCACCGGTCTCTTACATGGGACAAACCTATGCAAATAATGAAGCTGCTTTTCAAGCGCAGAAAACACTCTCTGCGAGAGAGCAACGCAAATTCTGTATTTTTCGGATGCATAATCCTTCTGATGCAAAGAAACTCGGCAGAGATCTTACATTACGCCCGGACTGGGAAAAATGTGAAAGTCCGGCTCATGTATGAAATCTGCATGTGCAAATTCATGCAGAACCCGGAACTCCGGGATAAACTTCTTGCAACCGGAGAGTCCACACTTATTGAAGGAAACAACTGGGGTGACTATTTCTGGGGCAAAGTCAATAACTGCGGAGAAAACCAGTTAGGAATCATCCTGATGGATGTACGTGCGAAGCTGCAGTGGAATGCAGAAACAGCGCCCAATAATATACCTCAATGTCTGCAATAAAGGAAAGGATGGTCTAATAGAATGAATGAAAATGCAAAAACAAAATTAGTGCTTGAGTATACTGGCATGGATGATTTTTCCTGTCCGGTATATAAGGACCAATTCGGAAAGTTGTGGAAGGATATTGACCTTGGCAAAGAGCCTGAACCGAATCTTTATTCTTTATCTTTTAACCATATTGATGGAGAACCTTCCCATCCCATACAGCAGGAGTACACATTTCATCCGGCTCCGTATCAAAGAAGTTCCTATGAATTCGAGTACCGGATGTTAAGTAAATTACAGTCTGACTGTGAATACTATCTGGGCTACGGAAATCGCAGTCCGTCTATCCTATGCAATCATAGCGTTCAAAACCATATTGCCCGTATGAAAGAATTATGGAATGGTTTTCCCACAGATCAGAAACCGGAATGGCTGACCTGGGAACAGCTTCTTCAGTACGAAAAAGTAATGACAGAAACCGGAATACCCGTGAAGAACTGCTCAGACTAGACAATTCATCATTTATCAGAAATTACCCTCTATATTATCCATTCATATTTTGATATAATAGGAACAGTTGAAAGAAAGGAGCATTTCCCATGTATCTGAAAAGAAAAGTTTACGATCAGCTTCTGGATTGGAAAAACGATACCGTCCACAGCACCTTGGAAGTGAATGGTGCCAGACAGGTCGGAAAAACATATATTATCAATAAATTTGCGGATGAGAACTTCAGGCACAAGATCTACATTAACCTGTTTGATTTGTCCGGCAAACAATTTATGGAATGTTACAAAAAAAGCCACAGACTGGACTCCCGGTACAAAACGACCGGAGCAGCCGCTTCACGATGCTTTTAAACTCTTCGATCCGGATTTTGAAGATACCAACGATACAGTCATCATTATTGATGAAATTCAGGAATCCTCAGAGATATTCAACCGTATCCGAGAATTTACCCGCTATTTTCAAGCGCATTTCATTGTAACTGGAAGTTATCTGGGACGTGTACTGGAACCGGAATTCAAATTCTCCAGTGGAGATATTACCAGTATCCGTATTTATACCCTTTCCTTTAAAGAGTTTTTGGAAGCATTGGATGACCAGCTTTTTCAGAAGTATCTATCACTTCCACTGGATCATGCAGATGACACCGTACCGGAACTATATGACGAATTAAAGAATGTTTACGACATCTATAGACAGATTGGCGGCTATCCAAAGGTTGTGGAAACATACCTTAACACAAAAGACGTGGAAGCAGCTCAAAAAGAGCTTGTTAGAATCATCCGCATTTTCTTAAACGAATCTATGCGGTACTTTGATGACATCACAGATATTAGTGTTTTTACCAACATCTTTTTAAGCATCTGCCGTATTCTGCTTCGTGAAAAGAAAGGATTAGATGAGGACAGTATAAGTGAAGAACTGCAAAAGCTCGTTACAAAGAATTACTCCAGTAATCTTTCTAAAGCAACCTGCTATCGTGCTATCAACTGGCTTTACCATTCTGGAATCATCGGTTTCTGTGGCAAAATCACAGAACTGGACATCTTGAATTTCAAACCGGGAAGCCGCTGCTTCTTCATGGATCTTGGAGTTGCATATTATTATCTCTCCAGAACTGGTGCTACTGTATCAACTATGGATGGCTCATTGAACGAAAACTATGTTTACATTAACTTGTCCAAACGCCAGGAATTCCCGGAAGAAATTATCTTTGAGACACCGGCTTTTGCTACTTATAAAGGTGGTGAAATTGATTTTGTAGCTCAGACATTGAAAACTCACATCCGCTATCTGATTGAAGTTAAAGCCGGTAAGGGAACTGCATCTACTGCCTTGAAGGCATTGGAACAGGGGAAGGCCAATAAACTACTATATCTGAAAGGTGATACCAAAGGCGGAACCGTTGGAAACGTACAAACACTTCCTATCTATCTGCTAGAACAATATCATTTTTAATCAAAGAAAGAATACTTCGAGCCGCCCATCCGGACGGCTCTTTTCATCTATATTCTTGTATATTTATTTTACTAACAGCGCATCATTCTTTGAAAGAAGATATATACAGTATTGATTCATACTGATGCCTTCTTTTTTTTGAGTGTTCCGCCAGATCCCGGTGTAAGCTGCGTGGCATCCTTATTTTAAACTGTCCCGAATACTCTTCCAGGCTTCCCGGTTCGTGAATCTCAATCCCTTCTTCCAGTGCAGCTTCTAACCATGCTTTTTTTGCATCCGCTGCATTTTCAACTGCCCTTTCTATCGTCTCTCCACAGGTGATGCATCCCGGCAGTTCCGGATAAGAAACCACAAATCCACCTTCATCCTTATCTTCCACAATTTCCATGCGATAGGACATTGCCAAATAATCATTCAGTGTCTTCATCGTTTTTCGCCTCACTTTCTACAATCTGCTTTACCATTTCAACATAAATTTTCTTGATTGGTTCGTGTTTCGGTATTGTTATCGGCTGGCATCCCGCTTTACGGAATGTATAATGGCTGCTCCCACTTCTCGGAGCATTTATCTCATATCCATAACTTTCTAATACTTTTCTTAGTTCATCAAAACGAAGGTCTTTCGATAATGAGCAAATTCTTGTCAATAGTTTATCCCATTTCGACATCTTTAATGCCTCCTATCTATAGTATATGTGGTGTCATATGTGGTGTCAATCTGTTTTTCATCTTTCTTGGTCAAATAAGGCTGCAGCTCTTTCTTAGCAGCCGTCACAAATTCTTCTTTTCTCGAACTTACCATATAAATCTTCCAGAGCATCAGATTCAGCTTTTCCGCATCCACTGCTTTGCATTTCTTTTTAATCATGCGGATAAACGGATAGATTACCGTATCCGATAACTTGTTCCCAGCAATCAACATCGTTCCATCCGTTCCATATACCTCATACAGACATTCCAAAATACTCCCCAAATCTGTCACCAATCGGAATGCCGGCTTTTCATATTTCTTTTTAGCTTCCATCATATGCTCCTCCTACATTCGAACCGTCAGTCCACTGAGACTCGTCTTAGGAAGCCCTACCAGATACCAGTCTTCATCCATTTCAATCCGAACCGGAATCCATGCATCCTTTACCTTCACATCAAAACATTCTCCGCAATGAAGACCTCCATAATAAGATTCAATCCCAAACCGGATATCAAATCTTCCCATTGATGGATCATAAATTAAAGTACCTATTCTCTTTTCACTCATATTTCTTTCCTCCTGAAATTCTTTGGTCTATATAAGTAATAGGACTTTAATTTGCAGAATTTGAAAGTTCCGGGTATTTTTCATAAAAAGTTTTTCGATAGCGATAAAAAGTTGAGTGCGTCATTCCAAAATTTTTACGAAGCTGTGTAGGTGTCGTTTCTCCAGAAACTACGCTTTGAAAGTTCTCATCAAAAGTTTCCTGCTTCATCACACTTGGTCTTCCATAATCATCCCATTCGCCCCGCAATTTCTTCGCTTCTATCCCTTCCCGCTGTCGCTTCTCCTTTTTCTCCAGCTCTGCCTGCGCCATAGAAGCATAAAGCTCCAGCATCATGTTATTGATTGTTTCCAGCATCATCCTTGCCATCGCATTATCCATCACAGATAAATCCATAAGCGTAGTCGGCAGTTCCAGAACCATAAGCCGCACTCCCATGTTCTTAATCCGCTGGATCTGTTGCATGGTGTCATACTTGTTTCTTCCCAGTCTGTCCAATTCTGTAACAATCAAAATATCTCCCGGCCGCAGGACATCCTCCACTAAAACGGTATATCTCGGACGATTAAAATTCTTCCCTGTCTCCTGATCCGTAAAAATATTCGTAAGTGCCATCTCATGCTCGTTACAGTACCGCTCAATTTCCTGTATGCCACGGTCAAGATGCTGCTCCTTTGTACTGGTACGGTGATATCCATATATCTGCATCCACATTTCTCCTTTCCATGTCCCAAAATATCCACACTTTTATTGGTATATTTCAAAACTGTGTGTGTAACCTTTTTGAAATATAATCCCTCTTTCCGGAACGTACTTCTAAAATGTATACATTTTGGGATATGTTTCTTTTCTATTTCTGTACGTACCAGAGCCGAAAAGTGCAACAAATATGACAAAAACTCCCAGAGGATGTTACTCCCCTGAGAGTGGTTGAAACTTATAGCCCACACCTCGGACGGTGCGGATGTAATTCCAGTTCCGTGAATCTACTTTTAACTTTTTACGAAGCTGGCTAATGCAGCACATAACCGCATTAGCACAGTCAATCGGTTCTTCCTTCCAGACATTACGATAAATCTCCTCGTGAGAGAATACCCAGCCAGGATGTTCTGTTAGATATTTTAGTACCGTAAATTCTTTCAGACTCAATTCAATCTTTTGATCATTCATAAAAACAGTATGACAGCGAATATCTATCTGTAGGATTTTTGTCTTTGTAATGCAATTTACTTTCCTCCTAATCTGTTTCACCTTATCACAGCTAATCTAAAATGCTATTATTAGACTGCCAAAACTCAAATTCAAAACCAGAGCAATGCTTTACCTGCAAATAGTCTGGTAATAGACCAGTAGAATCGCAATAGCTGCAAGAGCCAGAAACGGCAAACACATAATTACCGGGGCAGAGTGAAGTGATAAATAAGAACCACTGATTTTTTAGCATTTCAGCCGGATATACAAGCCATCCCCATAGATTGGTGACCGTTACTGTTAAAATTACAGCACTGCCTATATATGTGGCAGCTCCTTTCCGGGTAAAGTTAAAGTCGCAGACCTTTACGACCTACGGCTTAATAGTACGAAAAGACATTAACTTTTCTGTAAAAGAATTTGATGTACTTTATATGCTATATTCTAATCCAGGGATGGCTTTTACTAAACAACAGATTTATGAAGCAGTTTGGCATGAAAAAGCAAATGGTTATTTCCACGCCGTGGAAAACACTATTTTTCAAATACGCAAGAAGATAAAAAAGTATTCCAGCGACAAGAATTACATAAAAACAGTAGTTGGATATGGGTATAAATTTGAAGTTTAATCTGCAGGATATAAGGAGCACCGGGTTTGAGGGAGATTCCCCACTAAGAAAATTTCTATGTTCTGGCTACAAAGCCGGAACATAGGTCGGCATCCATCCCTGTTTCTTCCCAATCCTGCAGACCTAATAAGAAATCAGCTAGTGACTTCTTCATCAAAAGTCTTTTTTTAGAGAAATAATCCATTTTTCAATAGCATCCGCCAAAACTATCTGCTGTTGCAATACTGCCATACCAGTCTTAGGGATTTCCGGATCATTCTCTTTCTCTCGAAGATTTTCCTCCAGATAAGTTTTTAATATTTCAATATTTTCCTCAATACTGGCAATACATGATTGTTGACTTTCAGGCGGTAACTTATCCAAATTTACAATTACTGCATTAAAATCTAAAAAAAGGTGAATGGGTTTAGAGGCTGTTTCCATCATAAGCTTTACAAATTCTTTTTCGCCTTCATCTGTTAATGAATAAACTGCTTTTTCAGGCATCTTACCTTCTTTCACAATTTCTCCTTTAATGAAGCCTTTTTCCTCCAACTGAATTGCTTTTTTTGTAAATGGATGGTGTACTGATTTTTTACCCATTTTGATATATTACGATATTCCACTAATTTTTGAATATCATAGGCTCCCATCGGTTCCTTTTTACAATATTCCTAACACAATTAAATCTATTGTAGCCATAGTTCACCCACTTTCTATATCCACGAAAGCTATAAAATACTTACGGTTATATATACTGTAATTTATAGTATTTGATTTTATACCTCTTGTCAAGGAAATTGCAGGATACACGCTTGACAACTACTATAAATTATAGTAGTATTCTCTCACGTAGTATACTATAATTTATACTACTATAATTTATATTCTTAATTGAAAGGAGTATTTGAAATGAACAAGAATAACAACAAAATGGATTTATTAGGAAATGCACCTGTTCCCCAAGCACTAATGGCTCTTGGTATACCGATAATGATTGGTATGCTTATTAACGCTCTCTACAATTTGGTGGATGCTTATTTCATAGGAGGACTTGGCGAGAGTCAAATGGGTGCAATTTCCATTGCGTTTCCTTTAGGACAAGTAGTTGTTGGTTTAGGTCTGATGTTTGGCAATGGTGCCGCCTCCTACTTATCAAGACTTTTAGGGCGAGGAGATAGGGAAGCTGCAAGTAAAGTCGCCAGTACTGCATTATACAGCAGTGTTTGTATTGGCGCAGTTATTATTATCGGAACTGCAATTTTTTTGAAACCTATTTTAACCATGTTAGGTGCAACAGACACGATTATGCCATACGCCCTTTCTTATGGAAGAATCTATGTTATTTCATGTATTTTCAATGTATTTAATGTAACGATGAACAATATCGTTGCAAGTGAAGGCGCCGCAAAAACAACTATGTGTGCATTATTATTAGGAGCTGTATTGAATATTGGTTTAGATCCTATTTTCATCTATACTCTCGACATGGGGGTTGCTGGTGCGGCAATCGCTACAGCAATTTCTCAAATGGCTTCTACTCTTGTATATTTAATTTATGCATTACAGAAAAAAAGCGCTTTTACATTTTCCATTAAGGAATTTTGTCCTTCTAAGCAGATCATAACTGAAATTCTGAAAATCGGTATACCCACATTGACTTTCCAGCTTCTTACAAGCCTTTCTATCGCATTCATAAACCGGGAAGCTAATATCTATGGAGATGCTGTTATCGCCGGAATGGGCGCTGTTACAAGAATCACTTCAATGGGAACTCTGGTTGTGTTCGGCTTCTTAAAAGGTTTCCAACCAATTGCCGGCTTTAGCTATGGTGCCAAAAAGTTTGATCGGCTCAGGGAAGCAATTAAAACTTCTATCTTATGGTCAACAATATTTTGTGTAGTTGTGGGATTGACAATAACCCTATTTTCCACACAGATTATTTCGCAATTTACAGAAGGCAATACAGAGATGATTTCTGTAGGTCAAAAATCGCTAATGGCAAATGGATTTTCCTTCTTCGTATTTGGATTTTACACAGTGTATTCTTCTCTGTTTCTTGCACTTGGAAAAGGCACCGCCGGATTCGTTCTTGGGGCTTGCCGACAAGGTATTTGCTTTGTTCCGATCATTCTGTTGCTCCCATCATTCTGGGGCATAAATGGAATACTATATGCACAACCGATTGCCGATGTAATTTCTGCTATTGTTACTGTGTTTATGGCTCTACATCTTCATAAAGAACTGGCAACAACAAAAGAGCATTAAAGCATCAGGCAACATAATAGATCAACACCGTCTGCCGCTTCGAACTGAGGCAATATCACCCTTCGAAAAAAACAATCACTCCCAGAGGATGTTACTCCCCTGAGAGTGATTGCAGCCTTTGTTTAAGATAACTTACTCAATTATCTGGAATCTCTGGATACACTGAAGCAATGTACTTACCAGTTCCTGATACAGATCTTCATCAAATCTGCCATTCACAATCGCATTCTTAATTAAAAGCGGCTTATATATCTCTAAAATCTTCAGTACCGCATCTGCATTTCCTTCATTTTGCCTTTAAAAGTAATCGTTCAAAATTCATTAGTTTTCACCTCCCATCACCTTGCGGATCTTCCGGATTGCATAATAATAAATACCCTTGCATCGCTCCTCTGATAACCCGTTTAGCCTGCTCATTTCCTCAAAAGTACGTTCTTCAAACACATGCTGGTAAATCAGCTTCCGTTCTTCATCCCGCAGCGTATGAAGCGCTTTCATCAGTCTTTCATCTGACATCTTATTCCATTCTGGATATTTCCCCTGTGCCTCCTGCAATAAAAGCTGCTCCCTCGTTTGGTTCTCCAGCAATTCTTCGATTACAATTCTTGCCTCCATCTGTCCAATATCCTCCAACAGTTCTTCTGCATCAGCCATCTGGATTTTCTTCTCCAGATAATCATGTCGTTTTCCACGGACAAACTGTATCAGATATGCTGTAAAGTGATTTTGTATCTTTGATCCTGTATATGTTTTTTTCGTTCATTTGTTTTATCCTCCGAAATTTTTATCACGTTCCAAAAAATTTCCGAGGATGGCGGTGAGCGGCAACAAAACGTGACACTGCCTTCATTTTTTGCGAAAAAAAGGAAAGGCTGGACCACTCTATTCGTAGTCCAGCCGATACTTCTCTTTCTATGTAATTGTGTAGGATATGCGATGATAGTATCTCATATACTGCATATTCTAACTTCTCTCCGACACATTGTATGGATAAGATTTTTTTTAACAGATTCAGTTCCTCTTTGGCTTTTATCTTATGCTGTCCATTCATGTCTGTCGTACTTACTTCCATGTTTCTCTATTTGTGCATGTGTTATCCTGCTTATCATAACGCACTTTAACGCATTTCGTATAGTGTTAATCTACGATAAAATATATGCATTAAGTGAGGTGATATAGATGGTGAAAAAATTATTGGGAGATGCAGTCAGGGAAGAACGTCTCCGCCGCAATCTTTCGCAAAACAGCCTTGCGGAACAGGCAAAGATTTCTTTACGGACTGTCTCTGATATTGAAAACTATATTGGCAATCCACAGTTGGAAACACTTTATGCCTTGGCAACTTACTTACATATTTCCATAGATGCTATATTTTCTAACCAGAAAACGAACCCGGATTCTACCATGCAGCAAATCATGGCAGAACTAAATTCCTGCCCGGAGGAGCAGAAACAGCTTGCCCTTTCTACACTGCGTGGACTTCTGGATGGATTCAAGAACCTAAGTTAAGGCTCTCCCGTATCCTTCATCATCTACACATTATACAAAGACAATCTGTGAGTAATCTGTGAATAGTCTGTGAGTTTTCTGTCTATTCCCATTCTGATACAAAGAACAGGAGAGTACACTGCCATAAGCATGTGTATCTCTCCTGCTTTTTTATGCCCTGCGAAATGCACTGATAGCATCCACTACATTCTGTCTCATAGTCTGATCCATCCGCAGCGGTTCTTCTTCCATCAAATCAACTTCTGTGGGCATTTCTCTATTTATCTTAGAAACGTCCTGCCCTTCCAATACCTTTCTTACTTCTTCCCGGATGATTTGCTGCATCATTGGCCGGAGCATATCCGGTTCCATGCTTATACTGCCATTACCTGTCTCATCCGTTCTTCCCGTATATGCCAGAATTGCCGCAACGATCAGTTTTGCATTTTTTCTCTGTCGTATTCAGAAGTTCTGTCACATACACGTGATCTGGATCCGACTTATCAAAACCAATAGTGAATACAAACGGATTTTTCTTTCCCATAAAATCACACTCCAGCCTGTGTCATGCGATACAAAAGATCATATCCATCGGCATTTGCTTTCATATCCCGGATAAAGGTATGTTTTCCCAACCGGTCTGCCTGCTCCAGAAATCGTTCCAGAAGCACTGCTCCGCCGCCGATAAACACCGTATAAGTAGATTTTGTATCAATGCCCCGCTCTCGGATGCTGTTCAGAAGATCGGTAACAAAATTCTGAACCATGGTTTCTACTGCCTGTACAACAGCTTCCTCATAATACTGCGTTTTTCCCTTGATGATACTGTCGATATCTGCCTCCTCCAGAAGCATGTCATATTCACTGTTAATACTGGAAATGATATCGTTATACATGGTAATCACACCTTTTTCCAGAGAATCACAATAATCCATATCCGGTCTGCCACTTCTCATCAGAAGATAATCAGAAGTAAATCCGCCAATATCAATCCCTACGACTTTCGGAATCTCACGGATTTCCATCATCCTCGTCATCATGGCTGCATAATCCTGCGGAAACGCCATTACATTCTGTATACAGAGGTGATAGACTTTATCGTTGAAGCACAGTTCCTGCACCTTCCCGTCCCCTTTGAAATAGCGTTCATATCTCTCACAAAGCTCTGCAAAATGCTTCGGCGGAAGCCCAATCGGAAGTTCCACCTGAATGACATCCTCCGGCTGGATCTGCGCTTTCTGTTCCAGCTCCATCGCAATGGCAAATAACGTCAGAATCCAGAACCGGTTCCGGCTGTCCTGCGTCTTATCCCTCTGGTAAGGAATCCGTTTCTCACTGAGGGTATAATACTTTCCCTGATATTTCAGATACTTCTCACCCCTGGCAGGCTTTTTGTCCTGTTCTGTCAGTCCAGTGGTAAATACAAAATTACAGGTTTTCATGTTCCGGTTTCCGTGATCCACGGCTACTCTTAATTTTTTTTATCATGCTACATTCACTCCTTTGTACTTGATACTTATTCTGTACGTAGGAGATACTTAAAGTGCAACTTTTTAAGGACTATTTCCATAATTTTTCTTCCTGTATACTTCCATATCGTTGATATCATTGGTAAAACACAGTATAATGAACATATTATCAAATAAGAATTTGAATTACAGGAAATTGCCCCTATAGCTATAACACAAACTAATAGCACTAAATATCCAATCCTTTTTTTCAAAACATTCTTATAATATTTACTATTCATCTATAATTCCGCCATCCGTCCAATAATCTCCTGATAAAATGCTTCCTGGCTTTCTCCACGCTTCAAAGTATCCAGAATCAGCCCGTCTTTTAGCAAGATGATTCTGCTGCAGTAGCTTGCCATCTGCGGATCGTGGGTAACCATAACAATGGTTTTCTTAAATTCACGGTTAATCTGTGTCAGCGCATCAATCACGATCTTACCCGACTTGGAATCCAGATTACCCGTCGGCTCATCCGCAAGCACCAGATCCGGATCGTTAATGAGCGCCCTGCAGATTGCCACACGCTGTTTCTCACCGCCGGATAATTCATAAGGATTCTTTTTCACCAAATGGGAAATCAGAAATTTTTCTGCGTACTCCTGTGCCGCCTTTGTCATGACACTTTCCTTCTCCCTGCCAAGGATCATCGGAAGCATAATATTTTCCTCAACGGACAAACTGTCCATCAGATAAAAATCCTGAAATATAAAGCCGATCTGCTTTCTTCGTACATCCGCCAGCCGGTCTCCGTAGATTTCGCTGACATCTTCTTCCATAAACCGTACCGTCCCGCCGGTCTGCTTGTCGATCATTCCGAGGACCTTTAGCAGTGTTGTCTTTCCGCAGCCAGATTTTCCCATGATTCCGACAAATTCGCCCTCTTCTACTGCAAAGTTTAATCCTTTTAACACTTTCACGTCTTCTTCACTCTTCTTGAGCGATGACCTCCGGTAATTCCGGATCAGATTTTCCACTTCCAATACTTTCATTCTAATCATTCCCCTTCTCTACTCTCTTTATAACATATTGTGCAAACAGCCATTGTACTAGCCGGTCTGCCAACAGATATATTCCAACAATCAGAATCCAGTACATCCAAAATGTTACGTCCAGACTTCCGGCATCTTTTGATGCACACCGCCATTCATAAGAGAGCACATATACAATACCCATCATTACCGTGGCAAACAAAGCAATATCCGACAACATCTGGGTTTCAAAGCGAATGGTTTTCCTGCGCTGCTTCTGCTTCATGCCCATACATCGCAGGAACTCATAGCGTCTCTCATATCCCGAAAGTTCCGACAATATCTTAATCCCATTCACAAAGAATGCACTGATAAATAGCGCCATCATCAGGAATAATTTACTGGATAAGCTGAACAACACACGCATTTTCTGCCCGATCAGATACTCCTCCGTCCCGTAGAGATAACTCTCCATCCTCGTATCGCTGTCATTCTTTACGCCACATTCTTTCTGATACTCCGACAGTTCCTTCCATGCATTTTCCTTACGTTTTCCCGAAAATGTAAATAATCTTAATACCGTTGCCTCCTGATCATCTCCACGCATCGCTTCCCACTGCTTCTGAAAATATGTATCCGAAAACACGATAATGTTCTCATGCCACTGATCTGTAGAATACTGTCCGATCACATTCTGGGTAAATATGTCCTTGATATCGTACAGGTACTGCGGATCTGTGTGTGAAATCTCCGCCATATCTTCTTGATACTTTCCTGTGAATAAGAAACTATACGTATTCAAATAATCCTCATCTGTAATCATTTTTTTCTTTCTGATACTCAGAATCCTCAATGCCCACCAGAATTTCACGCTCCGACAGATTCACATCTTTCCCGGTCAGCTTCTCATATTCTGAAGCTGAAACTCCTATATGCTGTGCTCCATAATATGTCGTCACCCGGATCATCGGAAGCTCTGTCATATTTCCATCATACTTTCTGACCAGTTTTTCCGCAAATGCTTCATCTTCCTCCTTTGCCATCCACACCATGTCATAGGGATAGTTTTCCCGATACTTATCCAATGGAAGAACCTCTGCAATTTCAACCGTCAGATATGTAAGCGCAAAGAAATGAATGACCAGCAGAATCAGCAGAATCAACAGATTATTCATGTATTTACTGTACAATTGATTCATCTGTAAAATATGCCGATGATAAAACTGTTTTCGATGCTTCAGCCCTTCCAGAATCAATGCCACGCCAAATGCAGCCACCAGAAAAAGCCCTACAATAAAGATAACGTGGGAATACATATATGACAGGTCACTTCCCTGATACTGGTTTTCTCCTAACACCAGAACGCCAATCCCGATCAATACCATTAGTATCCATTTCTTTCCGACCGGACGCTTCTCGTTATACTCACTCTTTGAAATGAGTGTACTTAGATTCCTTCCATCCATCCAGACCAATAAGATCAGGAATACACCTGTCATGTTTGCAACACTCATCCCGCAGGTATTCCGGTAAATCTTCCATCCCGGTGCTGTCACCTTAAGAAATTCCGGATACAGTTTATGAAGTGCGGTCTGTGCTCCATATAAGATTCCGTTTCCCATTAAAATTCCGAACACAAGAGAAAATACACATCCCACCGTATACTCTACTAACAGGAGCAGATACGATGTTTTCTTTTCATCCCAAGAACAATAAACGTTGTGTAATGACAGCATTCTAATTTCCAAGAAAATAGAAATCAACATCCAAAAGTTCTCTCCATGAAAAGCAAGCAGAGATTCTGGATGTATTAGAATTTCTTGCCTCGCGTCTTTCTTAATTATAACAGCATATTATTTTTTACACTTTTTTGGACATAACTGATATGTTTTTAGGACATGAATTTTTTATTTATACATGCACTCTTTCTTTTCCATTTCATAGAGTGCATGTATTTTTTTAAGT
>ENA-OQES01000047-OQES01000047.1-human-gut-metagenome-genome-assembly--contig:-NODE-47-length-47322-cov-7.556076_pt1 | contig 47322 bp, 52 predicted proteins | sample MGYA00242798_ERZ504641 | MGnify/ENA primary metagenome ERZ504641 (study PRJEB26092, sample SAMD00036327) | human gut metagenome | host: Homo sapiens | study: EMG produced TPA metagenomics assembly of...
ATCGCGAGTTCCGCACGAACAGGACGCCACTTAATGTGGCCTCCGTCGTGAGCAGGACTGTAGAGCAGGGAAACTTCATCAGTGCCCGCCCACGGGAAACCGGCGGGATAGACCGGTTCAGATGGGGCTTTGATGCATGGGTGGTCTGTTGGTGGGCAAATGGGTATCATACTGTGGTTACTGCATCGACTCTGTGATGCATGTTTGTACGTTCCCGGCGGTCGGTTTGCCAGAAGCGCCCCGTCGGTTGTTCCAGACCCGTTTTCGAAGAAAGGAAACAACACTCACCTATGGCAGCTAAAAAATCATCTCCCTTGAAGATCATTCCGCTCGGCGGCCTTGACGGCATCGGCAAGAACATGACGGTCTTCGAGTGCGGCGACGACATGGTGCTCGTCGATGCCGGTCTCATGTTCCCGGATGACTCCCAGCCCGGTATCGACCTGGTTCTTCCCGACTACACCTATGTTCTGGAGAACGAGGAGAAGCTCCGCGGTATCGTCGTCACTCACGGCCACGAGGACCACACCGGTTCGCTTCCGTACCTGCTGCAGGACCTCAACAACAAGGTGCCCATCTTTTCGAGCAAGCTGACGCTTGGCTTTATCGAGGGCAAGCTTTCTGAGTTCCGCATCCGCGCGCCCAAGTTCCGTGAGGTCAAGGGCGGCAGCCATGTCAACCTTGGCGGTATCTCGCTCGACTTCTTCTCGATGACGCACTCCATCCCCGGCGCTCTGGGCGTGTTCATTCGCACCAATCAGGGCACCGTTATGCACACCGGCGACTTTAAGCTCGACCAGACCCCCATCGACGGCGTCACGCCCGACTATGCCGCTATCAGCCGCTTTGCCAAGCAGGGCATCGACCTGTTGCTGTCCGACTCCACCAATGCCACGGTTCCCGGCTTTACCAAGTCCGAGGCCGAGGTCGGTCCCAACTTGCTGCACGCCATCAAGAACGCCCCGGGTCGCGTGTTCGTCGCTTCGTTCTCGAGCCACATCCATCGTTTGCAGCAGATCTGCGATGCCGCCCGCAAGTGCGGCCGTAAGGTCGTTGTGACCGGTCGCTCCATGCTCACCAACACCCGCGTCGCGCGCGAGCTGGGCTACCTCAACATCGACGATGCCGATATCATCGATGCCTTCGATATCGATAACCTGCCCGACGACAAGATCGTCGTCATGTGCACCGGTTCGCAGGGCGAGCCGCTGTCGGCCCTGTCCCGCATGGCCAATGGCGAGCACAAGACGCTCTCTATCCACGAGGGCGATACCGTCATCCTCTCGGCAACGCCGGTCCCCGGTAACGAGAAGGCCGTTCAGCAGGTCGTCAACAGCCTGGCCAAGCTCGGCTGCGACGTGTGGGATAAGAACCGCGCTCTCGTTCACGTCTCCGGTCACGGTAGCCAGGAGGAGCTCAAGCTCCTGATGGCCATGGCCAAGCCCACGTACTTTATGCCGGTTCACGGTGAAGCCGTGCATCTGCGCGCCCATGCCCAGCTGGCCCGCAAGATGGGTCTCAAGGACGATCATATCTTTATCCTCGACAACGGCGACACGCTCGAGATGCGTGGCGGTATCGTTAAGCGCGGTACGCCCGTCGAGTCCGGCGTCGTCTACGTCGACGGCCTGCGTATCGGCGATACCGACCCCATCGTCTTGCGCGATCGTCAGAAGCTCGCCAACGACGGTATGGTTACCGCTGTTGCCATCGTCTCGCTTAAGCACAAGAAGATCGAGGCCATCGAGTTCTCGGGCCGTGGTGTCTCGTTTGCCATCGACGACCAGTTCTCCGAGGATGCCTCCGCATCCATTATGAAGACGATCGAGAAGGGCAAGTTCAGCTTTACGAGCAGCGGTTCCGATGCCATTCGCAAGGCCGTACGCGATTCACTCTCCAACTTTATCTGGAGCCGTACGCGCACTCGTCCGATGATCATCCCGGTCGTCATGGAGGTTTAGTTTGGCGCGCGGATCAGCACAAAACGCCAAAGGCAATAAGGCCAATAACCAACCGGCATCTGCTAAGGGTGCCGGTTCCCATCTGCGTGCCAATAAGGGCCACGAGGCAGACTTCGACGATTTTGAGCCCTTGGTCGAGCCCTCAGCCAATCGCGATATCGCCGGCGTGGTCATTGCCGTTTTGGCGATTGCGTCCTTTATTGCCGTGATTTCTCCGGCAACAGCGCCCGTTACGGCTGCCGTTGCCGGGTTCTACCACCTGGGCTTTGGTCTGGGCGCCTACGTGTTGCCGATCGTCATTTTGCTGTTTGCCGCCACGCTCTTTTTGGGCGAGGACTCGCCGCTCAACGTGCGCTCTGTTGCGGGCGGCGCCGTGGTCTTTGTCGCCGTCGTCTCCATTCTTTCGCTGATGGTGCCGGGTACGAGCGACTCGTGCGACCTTATGTTCACGCCGCAAAATCTGTCCGCTTCGGGTGGCTACATCGGTGCGTTTATTGCGAGTGCGCTGCAGAATGCCCTGGGTAAGCCTATCGCGATGGTAGTCCTGCTGGGCCTTGTCGTCGTGGGCCTTGTCATCATTGGCTTTTCGGTTGGCGGCGTTTTGCGCTCTGCCCGCGATCGTGCGGCGGATTTTGCCGAACGCCGTCGTGCCGATGTTAACGCGAGCCCGTGGGGTGACGACGAAGCCCTGTCGGTGCCCGGCGTTGCCCGTCCGCACCTGAGCATTCTGCGCCAAAAGAGTTCCGATGCTGCCGTGACCACGGTCATGGGCAACGATGTGGACCCGGTTTTTTCGGACGATGACGACGAGGATGAGGATCCGTTTGTTGACGTGTCCGATGCCGTGGAGGCTGAGCGCGCTAAGACGACGCTGCTGCCGCGCCGTCATGCCAAGAAGGGCAAGACGGTTCCTAAGCTCATACGAGTGAGCCCGACCCGTCTTGGTCCGAGAGCGAGATTGAGCTCACCGAGGGCGATGACGAGGACGACGAGGCTCCGATTGAGACCGCAAAGACAACTTTGCTGCCGCGTCGCCATGCAAAGCGCGACCAGGTAACCGGTCAGCTTTCGATGGAAGACGACCCCGATAAGATCGACGAGTCCGAGCCGCCGTTTGCCGTGAATCCTGTCTCGGCAGCACCTCAGATCCCCGACTTCTTGAAGCATCCCAAGGTTGCCGATGCGCCTGCCTTGAGTGCTGTCGAATCGGCTGCGGCTAGCGATGGGGGAGCGGACGGCGGCGCCGCAGATAACGAGGGCGAAGAAGAGGACGGCCTCAAACTTCCGCCACTTGAGATTCTGCATGCCAACCCGCAGTCGGCTTCCTCCGCGTCTTCTGACAAGGAGCTGGAACAGACTGCCGAGTCGCTTCAGTCCACCTTGCTGGAGTTTGGTCGTAGTGCCCGCGTGGTCGGCTGGATCGCCGGCCCCACGGTGACGACCTTTAAGCTGCAACCTGGCGAGGGCGAGCGCGTGAGCAAGATTTCGAGCCTCGAGGACGATATCGCGCTATCGCTTGCTGCCCAGTCGGTGCGTATCTTTGCCCCGATCCCCGGCACCTCGCTTGTGGGTATCGAGATCCCCAATCGCAAGCGCCAGAACGTCAACCTGGGCGACGTGCTTCCCTATGTGAAGGGCGGTCCGCTCGAGCTCGCCATCGGTCGAGATGCCGAGGGTACGCCGGTCGTCGCCGACCTTGCCAAGATGCCCCACCTGCTGATCGCCGGTACCACGGGTTCCGGTAAGTCGGTCATGATCAACTCCATCATCACGACCTTGCTCATGCGCGCCCTTCCCGAGGACGTTCGCCTGATCATGGTCGACCCCAAGCGCGTCGAGCTTGCGGGCTATAACGGTCTGCCGCATCTTTACGTGCCTGTAGTGACCGAGCCCAAGCAGGCCGCGAGCGCTCTGCAATGGGCCGTGTCCGAGATGGAGCGTCGTCTGAAGGTCTTCGAGCGCCTTAACGTGCGTAAGATCTCGACCTATAACGAAAAGCAGGCCGCCGGCGAGTTTGAGCATTACGACAACCCGCCGCAAAAGATGCCCTACCTGGTCATCATCATTGACGAGCTCTCGGACCTGATGATGGTCGCCGGTAAGGATGTCGAGGCCTCGATCGTGCGTATTGCACAGCTGGGCCGTGCCGCCGGTATCCACCTTATCGTGGCCACGCAGCGTCCCAGCTCAAACGTGGTGACGGGCCTCATCAAGGCCAACATCACCAACCGCATCGCCTTTAACGTCGCCACGGGCATCGACTCGCGCGTCATCATCGACCAGATGGGTGCCGAAAAGCTCACCGGTTTGGGCGACATGCTGTTCTCCAAGGTCGACTGGGGCAAGCCTCGCCGTATTCAGGGCTGCTTTGTCTCGGACGATGAAATCAACGAAATTGTCGAGTTCGTCAAGTCGCAGAGCGAGCCCGACTACCACGAGGAGATCCTGTCTGCCGTGGCGCCCGCTTCCATGTCCATGGTGGGTAGCGGCGGCATTGTCCGCACCGGAGTCGCCGAGCCACAAGACGATGATCCACTCATCTGGGAAGCCGCCCATATTGTGGTGGATTCGCAGCTTGGCTCCACATCTGGCCTGCAACGCCGCCTGAAGGTTGGCTATGCGCGTGCCGGGCGTATTATGGATATGCTGGAAGAAAAGGGTGTCGTCGGTCCGCCCGACGGTTCCAAGCCGCGCGAGGTCCTGCTGGACGAGGAGGGGCTTGCCGCGCTGGAATCTGTCGATGCCGAGATGGCACGTGAAGATCGTGAGTTTGGAGGATTCTGATGGCTGCACGCTTTGGTGACATGCTGCTCGAGCAGCGTCGCCGAATGGGCCTTTCCATTCAGCAGGTCGCCAACACCATCAAAATCAGGCCGCAGATCATCGAGTTTTTCGAGACCGGTAACTTTGCTTCGATGCCGCCGCGCGGCTATGCGCAGGGCATGATTTCGAGCTATGCTCGCTTTTTGGGCCTCAATCCGCGCGAGGTCGTCAATGCCTACTTTGACGACCTGATGGCATACGAACGCGAGACGTCGCAGCAGGGCGGTCGTTTTCAGGACGCCGCCGGCTACGTCAATTCGCGTTCCTCGGTCGATAACGGGCGCTTCCTGATGGTTCAGGGCGATCGTTCGACCCGTTATGGACAGCGTCCTCAGCAGGCCGGTTATATTACCGAGACGGGTTCTGGCGAGGAAATTCGCTCACAGCGTGACCGGTTCCGCAGTACGCCGATGCCCGAGGACCGTGCACTTCCCGCTGCCCGCGGCGTGGCGCGTGACCCTCGTGCCGGCTACGGCGACGGCGGCTATTCCGATCGCGGTTACCGTGGTGCCTCTACGGGACGCTCTCGCGGTGGCTATGCGGATGCCGATACCACGCAGGTGACGCCGCGTCTTCGCTCTCAATCTCAGCCGTGTGGCCAGCGCCCTTCGGCTCCGCGTTCGGGCCAGCGCGGCTATCAAGGCCGCGGTGAACTTGCGCCCCGCTCGGGTCAGCGCGGCCTTCAGGGCCAGGGTGGCTATCGTGGCCGTTCCGATAGCAATCGTGGTCGTATGCCTCAGGGAGGCGGCCGCAGCAGTTCCAGTCGTGGACGCGGCGGATCTCGTACTCCTCAAAACAACGGGCTCGATCCGCGTATCGTCTACGCTGGCATCGGTGCCGTGGCGTTGCTGCTGATCGTGCTCATCGTGGTACTTCTGCGCGGCTGCGCATCTTCGACGCCCGAAACCACGCCCGAGACGCCTGCTGCTACCAAGACGACGACCAAGAAGTCTTCTAAGAAGACCGAAACGGTCGACGAGGACGAAGACACCGATGAGGCGACGGATGAGTCGACCGGTTCGGACGCCACCAAGACGACGGCTAAAAAGGAAGAGAACGAGGCAACGAAGGTCAAGGTCTCCGTTGCCAAGGGAAAGACCGCGTGGATTGAGGTCAAGGTCGACGGAAAGTCGGTCTATGGCGCCCAGGCGACTGGCCCCTTTGAGCAGGAGTACACGCCCGAGTCCTCGATCGAGATCACCACGTCCAAGCCTTCCGATGTCACCGTTACCAAGAATGGCGAAAAGGTCCGTTACGATACCAAGACTTCGGGCGTGGCGCGTGTGACGATCACCGTTCCCAAGAAGGAGACGACCGATTCCGAGAATGGTGAAAGTTCTGATGGTGCCGACACCACCGACGGCACCGATACCACCGACGGCACCGATGCCCAGTCCACGGATGGCGCCGATGCCGCAACTGACGGTCAGACGCCCACCGATTCTACCGACTATTCGTACGATAGCTATTAAGCCGCTCGTACGCGAAAGGAAACATCATGGCTAAAGATTCCAGCTTCGACGTCGTGTCCGAGGTCAATATGCAAGAGGTCGACAACGCCTTCCAGCAGACCACGCGCGAGATTTCCCAGCGCTATGACCTGAAGGATTCCGGCGCCACGATTGAGCTTTCGAAGGGCGACAAGCTCTTTACGATCAACGCCCCGGCCGACTTTGTCTCCAAGCAGATCATCGATGTCCTGAGCTCCAAGCTCATCAAGCGCGGCATCGACCTCAAGGCTGTTTCGTGGGATGCTCCGCAGGCGGCATCGGGCGGCACCGTGCGCGTGCTCGGCCATATCGTCGAGGGTATCGACCAGGCGACCGCCAAGAAGATCAACAAGGACATCAAGGACCAAAAGCTCAAGGTCAAGGTGACCATCGAAGCCGACAAGCTGCGTGTTTCCTCTGCTTCGAAGGACGCGTTGCAGACCGTTATCCAGTTCCTGCGCGACCAGGACTACGGCCAGCCGCTGCAGTTCACCAACTACCGCTAATATCATTCGAAAGGACCGCTCTCCAACATGGATACACCGTTGGGCTCCGTGCTCTACATCACCCTCGGGTGCGCTAAGAACGAGGTTGACACCGACCGCATGCGTTCTCTTTTGACCGCCGCAGGCTACGAGGAGGCATTCGACCCGCAGGAAGCCGATATCGCCATCGTTAATACGTGCTCGTTCCTCGCCTCCGCAACGTCTGAGAGCATCGAGACCACGCTCGAGCTCGCCAATGAGGTGCAGGACGGCGTTCGCTCCTGTCCCATCGTCATGTGCGGCTGTGTGCCGTCGCGCTATGGCGACGACCTGCCTGACGAGCTGCCCGAGGTCGCTGCCTTTGTGAAGGCCGACGAGGAGGACGGCATCGTGGCGGTCATCGATGGCGTGCTGGGTGTCGAGCGTGAGATCGCAGCCTATATCCCGCAGGTCAAGCGTACCGTCGAGGGTGCCGTTGCTTATGTCAAGATTTCCGATGGCTGCAACCGCTTCTGCAGCTTCTGCATGATCCCGTATATCCGCGGTCGTTATCACTCGCGCAATGCCGAGAGCATTATTTCCGAGGTGCGCGACTTGGTTGCCGGTGGCGTGCGAGAGATCGTGCTGATCGGCCAGGACACGGGCATCTGGGGCACCGACTTTGCGGATGAGGACGTCGCCGAGGACTCGCCGCGCAATCTGGCGCAGCTGCTGCGTACCGTCGCAGAGGCCGTGCGCCCGCAAAACGTCTGGGTCCGCGTGCTCTATCTGCAGCCCGAGGGCATGACTGACGAGCTTATTGAGACCATTCGCGATACGCCCGAGGTACTGCCCTATATCGATATCCCCGTGCAGCACTGCGACGCGCGCATCCTCAAGGCCATGCGTCGCTCCGGTTCGCGTCAGGAGCTCGATGACCTGTTCCGCGATCTGCGTGAGCGTATCCCCGGCATTGTGATCCGTTCCACGGCCATGGTCGGCTTCCCGACCGAGACTGACGACGAGTTCCGCGACCTTATCGACTTTATGGACACCGTCGGCTTTGACTACACGAGCGTGTTTGCCTACTCACGTGAGGAAGGCAGCCTGGCTGCCAAGATGGAGGGCCAGGTCGATGAGGAGGTTAAGCTTGAGCGCGCCCAGGAGGCCATGGATCTGGCCGAGTCGCTCGGTTTTGCCGCCACCGCCGCCCATGTGGGCGAGCGCGCCCTGGTGATCGTCGACGGTATCGAAGAGACCGAGGACGGCGCCGAGCTGATCGGCCATGCCTGGTTCCAGGCGCCCGATTCCGATGGCGCGGTGCATCTGGACGCCAGCGAGGCGTCCGTGGGCGATATTCTGACCGTCGAGTTTACCGATAGCTTCTGCTATGAGCTTATCGGTCATGTTGTGGAGTAGGAGAGCGTCGTGGCTAACGAGAGCAATAAGGAACTGACGAGTGTTTGGACGCCCGCCAACATCGTGACGTGTGTGCGTATCGTCTTTATCCCGGTGTTCATGATCGTGTCGGCGCTGTCTCACACGAGCGTTGCCGGTACGGACTGGAGCACCTTCGACGGCCCGCTCGCCGCCGCCGCCTTTATTCTGTACGTTATCCTGTCGTGCACCGATAAGGTCGACGGCTATCTGGCGCGCTCGCGCAACGAGATCACCGACTTCGGTAAGTTCTTGGACCCCATCGCCGACAAGCTACTCGTGTTCTCGGCCCTGCTGCTGTTCCTCGATTTTGGCGCGGTGACCGTGTGGTCCGTGTTCATTATCTTGTTCCGCGAGCTGTTGGTGAGCGCCCTTCGCATGGTCGCGAGTGCGGCCGGTGTGGTCATTGCCGCCGATAAGCTCGGCAAGTACAAGACGGCGACCACGATGGTCTCCATCTGCGGCTACCTGTGCGTCTTTGCGATGACCGGCCTCCAGTTGGGGCCTGCGGAGCTGTTGCTCGGTGTCTATGGCGTTTCACGCTTCCTGTACGCTGTTGCCGTTGTCCTGACCGTTATCTCGGGCGCCCAGTACTTCTGGAACTGCCGCAAGATCGTCTTTTCGGTCTAGGTCCTGGTGGGTATGGCGGACTCTTTTGAGCAGATTTCCGCACATAACGAGGAGCTGGCGCGCGATATTGTCGAGCGCGCGAGCGCTCGGGGCGTGACGGTTTCTACGGCTGAGTCGCTGACGGCGGGTATGATCGCCTCGACGATTGCCGATATCCCGGGCGCCTCGGCGGTGCTGCGCGGCGGTGCGGTGACCTATTGCGATGAGATCAAGCATCGTGTTCTGGGTGTTGAGCAGGAGACGCTCGATCGGTTTAGCGCCGTGTCGCACCAGACGGCGCGCGAGATGGCCGCGGGCTCGCTGGACCTCTATCAGAGCGATGTGGCCGTGAGCGCAACGGGCTACGCTGGGCCCGGTGGTGGCACCGAGCAAGACCCCGCCGGCACGTTCTATATTGGCTGGGCGTATCGCGCGGCCGATGGGGGAGCGCCGGTTGTCGAGTCTGCGCGCTGTCATTACGAGGGCGATCGGTCGTGCGTTCGTGCCCATGCGGTCGCGGAGGCTTTGGGACGCATTGCCCTTGTGCTTAACTCTATGGAATAGACGTGTTTTAAGGGGCCTCCGGGCCCCTTAATTGTGGAGATAGGGACCTTAGGCTCATTTGACGTTTGTGCTGGTTGTAGACGTAATTTTTGCCTGCCTTGTTCATATTTGGTCCTTTGTGGTCAAGCATTTGGTCAGTGTTTGGTCGGCGTTTGGTTGGTTTTTGGAAAGACCGCCTGCATATGATTTATCTGAACGGTTGACCACGAACAGCCGTTCGTTTATTATCGATGCAGGTTGTTAAGAGGAGGGCTATTCATGGCCAAGAATTCAGGTCCCGTACGTACCGTTCATGCTCGCACGACGGGTAAAGAGCGCGATGAGATGATCGCCACCACCAAGGCCGAGATAGAGAAGAAATTCGGCCAGGGTTCCATCATGAGGTACGGCGACGGTGGCCCCGAGCTTGAGGTTGAGGCCATCCCTACGGGCGCTCTGGCACTCGATGCCGCTCTGGGTATCGGCGGTGTGCCGCGCGGCCGAATCGTCGAGATCTACGGTCCCGAGTCCTCCGGTAAGACGACGCTTTCGCTCGAGATCCTGGCCGAAGCCCAGGCAATGGGTGGCGTGGTGGCATTTATCGATGCCGAGCACGCGCTCGATCCCACGTATGCCGCGCGCATTGGCGTGGATATCGACGAGGTACTGATTTCCCAGCCTGATACGGGTGAGCAGGCGCTCGAGATTGTTGACATGCTCGTGCGTTCCGGCGCCATCGATGCCATCGTCGTCGACTCCGTCGCCGCGCTGACCCCGCGTGCCGAGATCGAGGGAGAGATCGGCGATACCACGGTCGGTTTGCAAGCTCGTCTGATGAGTCAGGCGCTCCGCAAGCTCGCCGGCTCGCTGTCCAAGTCCAACACGACATGCATCTTCATTAACCAGCTGCGAGAGAAGATCGGCGTCATGTTCGGCAACTCCGAGACCACGACGGGCGGCCGCGCCCTTAAGTTCTTCTCTTCGGTGCGTATCGACATTCGCCGCATCGACAGCATTAAGCTTAAGGATGAGGTTATCGGTAACCGCGTGCGTGCCAAGGTCGTTAAGAACAAGGTGGCAGCTCCGTTCCGTTCTGCTGAGTTCGACATCATGTACGGTACGGGCATCTCTAAGGAGGGCTCGATTCTGGACATGGCTGTCGAGTGCGGCATTTGCAAGAAGATGGGCTCCTGGTTTGCCTATGGCGAGGACAAGCTCGGCAACGGTCGCGAGGCCGCCAAGGCGTTCCTGCGCGAACACCCCGATTGCGCCGACGAGATTGAGCATAAGGTCCGCCTTGCCTGCGGGCTTGAGTTTGATGACGATGCTCCGTCCGAGGTCGAGCTGACCGATCAGCCTGCGCCTGAGGAGTTTGACGAGCTTTACGCCATCGATGGTTCCGCCATGCTCGATGATGACGACGAGTAGCGGTTACGCTCATGTCGTATACGGTGACCGAGGCCACGGTCGTCTTTCCCGATAAGAAGGCGGCCTCCTCGTTCTCGAGCGGGTATGCGTCCAAAAAGCCTTGCGCACATATCGATTGTGAGCTTGAGGGCGGTTTTGAGCGGTCCATTTGGATTCCCGTGCGGGTCGCGCGCCTGTATGTCAAAAATCGCCCCGATCTTCCCTGTGATTGGGATAACTTTCGTGAAGCGGTGCAGCTCATCGAGCGTAAATGTGCACTTACCATGGTGACCGAGATGCTATCGCGACGCGACCATGCGACGGGTGAGGTCTGTGACAAGTTGGCACGCTACGGCTTTCGCCAGCCCGCGATCGATTTCGCCGTCGAGCGCGCCACCGAGTATCGCTTTTTAGACGAGAACCGCTTTTGCTCGTACTTTATCGAGGAACGCAAGCGGCGCGGTTGGGGACAGCGTAAAATCGAGACCGAGCTCAAGCGCCGTCATGTCGTGCTCGATGACATTCCCGGTTATCCGGAGGATTATTTTGCCGTCGAAGACGATTTGGCGCGTGCGTCAGCCCTGCTCGCCAAGCGGCGTGTTCCAGAGACGCGCGGATTCGGAAAAACTGGTTCGGTTTTTGATGGGCAAGGGCTTCTCGTATCACATCGCCGCCGATGCCGTTAAGGCACGTCTCGATGCCGAACGTGAGGAATGTGCGGTTTAGGCGTATGCGTTTTGTGGCCCTGCCGTTCACCGCGTTTTAGCCGCCGTGCTGGGGCCATTTATTTGACAGTTGTTGTGGTTCAACGTACGATAAACACTGTCATTTGCTTTGTGATATGTGCTCATCTGTGATGAGTTTGTTTATATGTTTATCTGTATCCGACCCGCATAAGCTGCGCCCATATTACTCAAATGTCGCGAGCCGTTCGTAAGGACGGTTCGCTTTGTTGTGTAACGAATCCATAAAAAGGAGTGAGCATGCCTATCATCGCAGCGCTCGTTGGCATCGTTTTGGGTGCCATCGCCGCCATTGCCTACATGCGCACCGCCAAGCAGGGTAGTCTTCACGAGGCCGACGAAAAAATCCAGTCGGCACACGCACAGGCTGAGTCCCTGATCGGTGATGCCAAGCGTCAGGCCGAGACCCTCAAAAAAGAGGCTCTGCTCGAGGCTAAAGAGGAGATCATCAAGAACAAGCAGGCCGCCGAGGCCGAGGACAAGCAGCGTAAGAACGAGATTCGTACGCTCGAGAACCGCGTGATGCAGCGCGAGGAATCCCTCGATCGCCGCAACGACGCTCTCGACAAGCGCGAGCATCAGCTGTCCAGCCAGGCCGGTCAGGTCGAGAAGCGCTCCCGTGAGCTCGAGGAGCTCTGCGCAAAGCAGACCTCCGAGCTCGAGCGTATCGCCGACCTTACCCGCGAGGACGCCCACAAGGAGCTCCTCGATAAGGTTCGCGGCGAGGTCACCCACGAGGCCGCCACGATCATTCGCGAGTCCGAGCAGCAGGTTCGCGCCGAGTGCCACAAGACCGCCCAGGAGATTCTGTCTCTGGCGATTCAGCGCTGCGCTGCCGACCACACTGCCGAGGTCACCGTTACCTCCGTGCACATTCCCTCTGATGACCTCAAGGGCCGTATCATCGGTCGCGAGGGTCGCAACATCCGGACCTTCGAGCAGGTTTCCGGCGTCAACCTCGTGATCGACGACACGCCCGAGACCGTCGTTCTTTCGAGCTTCGACCCGGTCCGTCGTGAGACCGCCCGTGTCGCCCTCGAGAACCTCATCGCCGACGGCCGCATTCACCCTGCCCGTATCGAGGAGATGTATCACAAGGCCGCCGACCTGGTTCAGCAGCGCGTGCGCGAGGCTGGCGAGCAGGCTGCCTTCGATACCGGCATCCACGATCTGCACCCCGAGATCGTCAAGACCCTTGGTGCCCTGCGCTACCGTACCTCGTTTGGTCAGAACGTGCTTCAGCATTCCCTCGAGGTCTCTGATCTGTGCGGCGTGATGGCTTCCGAGCTTGGCCTGGACGTTGTGACCGCCAAGCGCGCCGGCCTGCTGCACGACCTGGGCAAGGCAATCGACCACGACGTCGAGGGCCCGCATGCCGTCATCGGCGCCGAGCTTGCCCGCCGTTATGGCGAGAAGCCCGTTATCGTCCACGCTATCGAGGCTCACCATGCCGATGTCGACCCCAATACGGTGCTCGATGTCCTGGTACAGGCCGCCGATGCTGTCTCTGCCTCTCGCCCCGGTGCCCGTCGCGAGTCTGCCGAGAACTACATCAAGCGTCTTGAGAAGCTCGAGGAGATCGCCAACTCTCATGACGGCGTCGAACGTACCTATGCCATGCAGGCCGGTCGCGAGGTCCACGTCATGGTCCAGCCGGACAAGATTTCCGATGCCCAGTCCACGGTCCTGGCTCACGATATCGCCCATCAGATCGAGGAAGAGATGGAGTATCCCGGTCAGGTGCGCGTCGTCGTGATTCGCGAGAGCCGCGCTGTCGATATCGCTAAATAACATGAGCGACGCGAACGAGCTCATCTCATTTATCGCGTCGATGTCGGGGGAGGGCAACCTTCGCGTCGAGGAGAACCTTGGCGAGGGGTATGTCCGCCTCCGCGTTTCGGAGGCCGAGCGGCGCCAGGCAAAGCACGACATTCAGCATGTCGAGGATATCGTCATCGAAATGCTCCGTAATGCTCGCGATGCCGGCGCCGACAAGGTCTATCTCGCCACGACCAAGGAAGACGGCGTCCGCACGCTTGTCTTTCTGGATAACGGTTCGGGCGTTCCGCAGGATATGCAAGAGCGAATCTTTGATGCCCGCGTTACCTCCAAGCTCGAGAGCATGAAGATGGACCGTTGGGGCGTTCACGGTCGTGGCATGGCATTGTTTTCGATCAAGCAGAACACCGATGAGGCCCGTGTGGTCACGTCCGGCGTCGATCTTGGTTCAGCCTTTAAGGTGAGCGTCGCGGCCGACCGCCTCAGTGAGCGTGCCGATCAGTCCAGCTGGCCCCAGGCCGTCAAGGATGAGGACGGACGTTATGTCTGTGCTCGCGGTCCGCATAATATTATTCGCGCTGCTTGTGAGTTTGCGCTCGAGGAGTTGCGTGGTTGCGATGTCTATCTTGGTTCTCCGTCCGAGATTGCCGCGACCCTTTATGCTCAGGCGTCAAGCCGGCTTGATACGTCTCGTCTCCTGTTCATTGATGACGAGAGCGAGCTTCCGGTTGTCGATCGTTTAGGCCTTGCTTCTGATGCCGAGGACTTTATCCGTATCTGTTCGGGTTTGGGTCTTGAGATGTCCGAGCGCACGGCCCATCGCATTTTGGTAGGGCAGATTAAGCCCGTTCGCGGTGTGACCGCGCGTCTGCTGCGCGAGCGTGATTCGTCCTCGCGTGCGCCGGCTCCTGTCGATCTCGCGAAGGATCGTCGCGGGCTACGTATTGCTAAGGATGACATTGCACAGTTTTCGCGTGCTGTGGAGCGCGACTTTAATGACCTTGCTGCCCGGTACTATCTCAACCTTTGCGGCGACCCAAAGATTCGTGTTTCGCGTGATCGAATCACCGTGACCTTTGATCTTGCCAAAGAGGAATAGTGCCTTTACCGAGTCCACTCGGTACGATACAGTTATTGCAGTTAAAACGTACTTTTAAATGCAGGAGTTTCTTCATGGATTGCCTGAAGGTATCAAGCAAATCATCGCCCGCGTCCGTTGCCGGCGCCATCGCCGGCATGGTCAAGGATGGTGTACCCGTCAACATCCAGTGTGTCGGCGCTGGTGCCGTCAACCAAGCCATTAAGGCCGTTGCTATCGCGCGCGGTTTTTTGATTCCAACCGGTTTTGATATTTCCTGCGCGCCCGTGTTCTCCGACATTCTCATTAACGGGGAGTCGCGCACGGCCATCCGCCTTTCTATCTACGTTCACCAGATCAATCGAGCTGCTATGGATAACGTCGTCATGGATGATGTTAAGCCTGTGGCATAGCTTCTGCTTGCCTCGTTCCGCTCCCCATCGTTAGGACTTATGCACATGGACCAGCGTTCCGTACGCGATATTCTTGCCGGTAAAACCTACTTTATCCGCACCTTTGGCTGCCAGATGAATCAGCACGACTCCGAGCGTGTGAGCGGTCTGCTTGATTCGTATGGCTGCCTCATGGCGCTCGATCCCGCGCATGCCGATATCGTTGTCTTCATGACGTGCTGCGTGCGCGAGGCCGCCGATACTCGCCTGTACGGTCAGTGCAATTCCTGCAAAAGCCTGCCGCCTTCGCCTTCGGGCAAGCGCGTGGTTGCCGTTGGCGGTTGCATCGCGCAGCGCGATGGCGAGGGCCTGCTCACCAACGTCGATAATGTCAATGTCATTTTTGGCACGCATTCCATCGCACATGTGGCCGAGCTCATTGCCGAGGCGTTCCTTGATGGTAAGCGTCATATCCGTGCCAATGAGCATGAGGATACGGACGCCATGAGCATGCCGTGGCATCGCGAGACCCAGTATCACGCTTGGGTGCCCATCATGACAGGCTGCAATAATTTCTGCACCTATTGCATCGTGCCGTATGTGCGTGGTCGCGAAAAGAGCCGCCCCTTCGAGGAGATTGTCGACGAGGTGACCGGTTTGGTACGCCAGGGCGTGCGTGAGATTACGCTGTTGGGCCAAAACGTTAACTCATATGGTCGCGATCTGTTTGGCAAGCCGCGTTTTGCCGATCTGCTGCGTGCCGTGGGCGATACGGGTGTGGAGCGTATCTTCTTTACGTCTTCACATCCCAAGGACCTGCTGCCCGAGACCATCGATGCCATGGCCGAGACGCCTGCCGTTATGCCGCAGCTGCATCTGGCCGTCCAGTCAGGTTCGACGCGGATCCTCAAAGAGATGAATCGCCGTTATACACGCGAGGACTATCTGGGCCTTGTCGATCGCATTCGCAACCGCATGCCCGACATCGCGCTCTCGACCGACATTATCGTTGGCTTCCCGGGTGAGACTGAAGAGGACTTTGAGCAGACGTTCTCACTTGCCGAGACGGTCCGCTATGCTCAGGCCTATACCTTCATCTATTCCAAGCGCGCCGGTACCCCGGCTGCCGAGATTGACGATCCTACGCCGCATGAGGTTATTCTCGAGCGTTTCAACCGCTTGGTTAAGGTTATCGAGACCACGGCATACGAGTATAACCAGGGTGAGCTTCATACTGTGGTTCCGGCGCTCATTGAGGGAACGAGTAAAAAGAACGACGCGGTCCTGCTGGGCAAGAGTCCCAAGAATCAGACTGTGCACGCGCCTATCCCCGAGGGTTACAGCATCGATCAGCTTGTTGGCAAGATCGTTGATGTTGACGTTGACGTTGCCAAGACCTGGTATTTGTCCGGCTCCGTTGTGGGCGAGCCTCGCTAATGGTTGCTCCCGGGGCAGGTCTTTCCGCCGTTGCGATCGTCGGTCCGACGGCGGTTGGTAAGAGCGATGTTGCCGACCGTTTGGCAGCCCGTCTTTCGTCCGAAGTGCTGTCGTGCGACGCGATGCAAATCTATCGCGGCATGGACATCGGTACCGCAAAGATGGCGCCCGATGAGTGTACGGCGCCGCTGCGTCTCGTCGACATTGTAGAGCCGGGTGTGGCATATTCTGCTGCGCTTTATCAGGCTGACGCTCGCGTGCATGTTGAACGTCTCCTTGGTTCGGGTTGCCTGCCGGATTTTTTGCGGAGGTACGGGGCTATATCTCAAGGCCGCCCTTGATGAGATGGACTTTCCCTCGGGTGAACTTGAGGACGATCGTCGTGCGGGCTATCAGGAGCTTGCCGAGCGTATTGGCGAGGAAGAACTGCATGCCCTGCTTGCCGAGCGTGATCCAGAATCAGCTGCTGTTATTCATCCCCATAACGTGCGGCGTGTGATTCGCGCGCTCGAAATGCACGATGATGGGGTTTCCTATGCGCAGCAAAAGTCGCAGTTTAGTGTTCCGCGCGAGCATTATCATGCGTTATGGTTTGGCCTGACGCGAAATCGCGAGGTGCTCTATGAACGCATTAACCTGCGCGTCGATCTGATGTTTGAGCAGGGTCTTGTCGACGAGGTCCGCGGTCTTATGGACCAGGGGCTGGGAGATGCCCTGACGTCGATGCAGGCAATTGGCTATAAAGAGATCATCGATGCTTTCAATGGCGTGATGAGCATGGATGAGGCTCGCGAACTCATTAAGATGCGTTCGCGTCGTTATGCCAAGCGTCAGCTTTCGTGGTTTAAGCGCGATGACCGTATCGTGTGGTTTGATATGGATGAATGTACGATCGATGGGGTCGTTGAGGATATCCTGCATCGTATTGAGGCTGCCTAATGGCCCGTTTCCCCCTTGTTCCCACGGCACCCGAGCCCGAGCGTGCCATTTTAGTTGGTGTTGAGTGGCGCGACAATGCATGGCCACTCGATCGATCGCTCGATGAGCTGGAACGCCTTGCCCACACGGCTGGTGCCCAGTGCGTGGCACGCTTGTCGCAGCGTTTGGTAAAGCCGTATCCTAAATCGTTTATCGGTTCCGGTAAGGTTGAAGAGCTGTGCGGCCTGGTGCATCGCATGGATGCCGATGTCGTTATTTTTGACGACGACCTGACCCCCTCGCAGCAATCCTATTTGGAGAAAGCCGTGGGCGAGCCGGTAAAGATTATCGATCGTACAGCACTGATCCTGGATATCTTTGGCCTGCATGCTCAGACGCGTGAGGGACGCCTGCAGGTACAGCTGGCACAGCTTCAATATTTGTTGCCTCGCCTGCGTGGCATGTGGAGCCATCTCGCCAAGGAGCAGACGCGCGGCGGCATCGGCTCACGTTTTGGTCAGGGCGAAAGTCAGCTCGAGGTCGACCGTCGCCTCATTCGTAATAAGATCGCTGCGCTTCGTCGTGAGCTCAAGCAGGTTGAACAGCGTCGTGATGTTCAATCCAAGAGTCGCATTGAGTCACCGGCGTTTCGCGTCGCGTTAGCCGGTTATACCAATGCCGGTAAATCGACGTTACTCAATCGTCTGACCGGCTCTACGGTACTTTCGCGGGACAAGCTGTTTGCTACGCTCGACCCGACGACGCGTTCGTATCGTCTGCCCGGCGGTCGCGGCATGACGATTACCGATACCGTCGGCTTTATTCAAAAGCTGCCCCATGGTCTGGTCGATGCCTTTAAATCGACGCTGTCCGAGGTTTTGGGTGCCGATCTAATTCTCAAAGTCGTAGATGCGTCTGACGAGGACTATGAGCGGCAGCTGGAGGCTGTCGACCGCGTGCTTGATGAGATCGGCGCCGGAGAGCGTTTAACGCTGACCGTATTCAATAAAATCGATCTTCTCGATAGCGTCGATCTATTGAGTTTCCGTCGTCGCTATCCGGAGGCCGTTCTGTTCTCGGCCCAAACGGGCGAGGGGCTCGACGATCTCGTCGACCGGATTGCTCGCGAGGCAGCTGCCACCGATGTGTTGCTCTCCGCTGATATCCCGTATCGTGAGGGCGCTCTCATCACGCTGGTGCATGAGCAGGGAACCCTTCTGCATGAGGAATATCTCGAGGACGGCGTTCGCATTGTGGCGAAGTTGCCGGCTCGTATTGCACCGCTGCTCGAGCGTTATCGCACCGAGTAGACGAGCTCCAAAATGCCCAGAATGATGGGCTGATGCAGCAGATAAAAGAGGAGAGCGTGACGTCCAAGGCTGGCGAGCGCCGGCAGGGGGGTTGGCGTAGGCCCAGCTAGGGACGGTCTTATCGATTCCCTGCGCTATGTGTGCGGCGAAGTATCCTGCAAGATACATAAAGATAAACGGGATGATGGGGTAGTAATCACCTGAGATAAACCCAGGGCTCGGAAATCCCAGCCACGCCAGGTAGGGGACAGGGTAGATCGTTTTGGGGATGCTCCAGGTGATTACGAACAACATAAGGCATAGGGGCATGCCCCATCTCGCCGTTATCTTCTTAAGGACGGGATCGGTCAACGCCACGATGCCGGTGCATGCGGCCATGCAGTAGATGATGCCAAAATTAACCGAATCGTCGACTGAGACAAGTGTTGTTGCCAACCAGACAACGAGTGCTGCTAAGGCGTATTTGGCGGCACGTTTGATATTGTTGCGCGAAAGGGTGCACATCCAACCGGCGATAAACAAAAATACCCAGCTGATGCTGGCGCGCCAGATGTCTTGAAAGGCTGACTGGGTAAACCAGGGCATATCCCAGCCGTACAGGTAGGCGAGATCATAGCAAGCGTGAAAACCTGCCATAGAAATCATCGTAAACCCGCGGACGGTATCAAATATGGTGATGCGTTTTTGCATTACGAGAACCGGCGCATCAAGCCGACGACTTTGCCCAGGATAACGGGATTCGTTGCATAGATAGGTTCCATGGTGTCGTTCTCGGGCTGCAAGCGCACACGCCCCTGCTCCTTGTAGAACGTCTTGACGGTCGCCGAACCATCAATCATGGCCACGACAATTTCGCCGTTCATGGCACTCTTTTGTTCACGGACGATGATGTAATCGCCATTGAAGATGCCGACATTGATCATTGAGCTCCCATGCACCTCAAGGATAAAGGAACCCTGATCAGTGGCGATTTCGGTCGGGATAGTAAACGTGTCTTCGATATTCTGCTCGGCCAGAATGGGAATCCCAGCCGCGACGCGACCAACGAGCGGTAGCGAGACCGTTCCGCGAGGTGCGGTGGGCTCGTCAGATTTAGAAATTGAGACAGAGGAACCATCCTCGTTAAAGAGTTCCAGGGCGCGCGGTTTGGTGGCATCGCGCTTGAGTAGCCCGCGCGCCTCCAGGGCAGAGAGATGGGCGTGCACGGTGCTGGGGGAGGAAAGGCCCACGGCAGAAGCCATCTCGCGCACGCTGGGCGGATAACCCTTCTCCTGCTGATATTCCTTGATGAAGTCGTAAATTTGCTGCTGACGCTTGGTAATTTTGCGAGCCATCAGGGCATCCTCTCTACCCATGTCAAACAAATGTTCGAATTTTGCTTGACAGGAACAACTGTTCGAAGATAATAATAACCGAACATTCGTTCTCGCGCTAGACATTTTTGTCCGCGCGGCTTGATAAAACTGTTCTCAGCAAAACACGCGAGAGGAGAACATGATGAACGCAACGAATATGGTCCAGGGAAACCTCGCCCTTAAGCTCGAGACGCCTGCAGAACCCACTTTTACGGTTGTTCAGGGTGGCCGCTCCGGCTTTCAGCCTTTGACTGTAAAGCCTGCTCGCAATCAGCAGGCTGTAGTCGCGCCGCCCCGCGTTGCCCTGAAGGTTTCGACGATTGTCGCCGTTGCCGTTGCGCTCACGCTCTTCTTTGTCCTCGCTACGTCGGTCTTTAGCGCTCGTCACGCCGCGTATGCCGAGTCTGTTTCCAACGTTACCTACGAGACCATTCGCGTTCAGTCTGGCGATTCTCTTTGGTCGCTTGCCGAGGAATATCCAATCGAAGGCCTTTCCACGCAAGAGATTTCCGACATGATCCGTAACGTCAATCATCTGGAGCATGGTTCGCTCGCCGCCGGTGCGCATCTTAAGGTTCCTGCTCGTTCGTAATCATTATTGCGCTGCGCATGGTACCCTTGTTATCGTTTAAAAGGAGGTACCATGCGCTGTCCCAAATGCGGCAAGGCACATACCCGCGTCGTTGATTCCCGTATGCAGGAGTCAAATAACACCATTAAGCGCCGTCGCGAATGTTGCTCGTGTAACTACCGCTTTACAACGTTTGAGCGATGCGAGGACCCTATCGAGGTCATTAAGTCAGATGGAACTAAGCAGCGGTTCGATCGCAATAAGCTTCTTGTCGGCTTGATGCGCGCCACCATCAAGCGCGATATCGACACTAAGAAGCTCAATGAGATTATCGATGACATCGAGGTCGAGCTGCGCTCTCGCACACTGACGGCCGTCACGTCCCATGAGTTGGGTGACATGGTGCTCAAGCGCTTGGCCAAGATCGACAAGGTGGCGTACATCCGCTTTGCCTCGGTCTACCGCGATTTCAAAGACGTCGATGAGTTTCTGCAAGAGCTCGACAAGCTAAGGTGATTCCATGTCCAACATTACCGTCAACATAAAGCGTCTCGATCCCACCGTCGAGCTTCCCAAATACGCCCATCCCACCGATGCCGGCTTGGATCTGCGCTCCAACGAGGACTGCGTCCTGAAGCCCTTCGAACGCCGTCTGGTCTCTACTGGGTTGGCCATCGCCCTGCCCGACGGCTACGCCGGCTTTGTCCAGCCCCGCAGCGGCTTGGCCATCAAGCAGGGCCTGTCTATAGTCAACACGCCGGGCCTCATCGACGCCCACTACCGAGGAGAACTCAAGGTTATCCTCATCAACCTGGACCCCTCAAACAACATCCAAATCAACAAAGGCGACCGCATAGCCCAACTCGTCATCCAAGAAGTCCCCACGGTCAACCTCATAGAAGTAGAAGAACTAGACGAAACCGACCGAGGCAACGGAGGCTTCGGCTCCAGCGGCATCGCCTAGGGCGCTCGTATCCCTCCCGCCCGGGGCTTACCTATATCATTCCATGCTCAAACATTCTCGCGTCGCTTCGCTCGCTGCGAAACTGCGCGTGGAACGATATGTGAGAGAGGCGGGCGGGCGGCTACTCGCTTGCAAAAAATATTTACATTCTAGTAAGCCAATGCGACAAAGGAACAATCCCTTTGTCGCATTGGCTTACTGTATTTAGATTTTCCGGTTTCGCCTTTGAAGGTTCTAGTGGTGGGGAATCTGGTATAGCTGCTAGTACGTAAACGCAGCTTACCTGCGGGAGGCCCCCTATATATCGTCCCACGCGCAGTTTCGCAGCGAAGCGAGAATGTTTGAGCATGGGATGATATATAGGGGCCTCCCGCAGGTAAGCGGACATAAAGACGCTAGCGGATATGCGCGGGTTTTCCGCCCCAGTAGAAGCGGCAAAAGGCTCTTTTGCGCCTTTTGGGGTTTGCCTACGAGCTCCATGGTTGCGATGGCTATGTCTTCGGCTGCGTGTGGGCGGCGTAGTACTTCGCCGTTGATGAGCAGTGCCTTGAGCGACTCAGGATGATCGTGGAGATGACGCAACGTCACGATGAGCTCTCGTGCGGTGGTGACATGCATGCTGGCGCCCATGCCGGTGAGCATGGTGGTGTTGGCCTTTTCCTGGCCATAGGACTTGCCCAGCAGGATCATCGGCAGGTGTGCGCACAGGCATTCGGTGACGGTGAGTCCGCCCGATTTGAGAATTGCCAGGTCGCAGCCGTGCATAAGCGCTGCCATATCATCGACATAGTCCAGAACCGTGACGTTTTCGAGCTTCATGGCGTCGAAGAGCGTTTTGAGGCGGGTGGCATATTCGGTGTCTTTGCCCGGCAAAAAGACAAAGTGCATGTCTTCGAAGCTGCGTAGGAAGGGGAGGGTGCGGTCCATCTCCGCGCGAAAGCGAACGTACGGTTGAGGCAAGCTGGCACCGGCCATTACCAGCACGACGGTCTTGTCGGTGGGGAGGTTGAACTTAGCTAGCTCTTCCTCGCGATCGTAATCCGTGTCGAATCCGGCGCGAATAGGAATGCCGGTAATGCGAATCTTTGTCTCGAGCACCTTGCGCGGACGCAGCGTTTCGGCCATAAATTCGTTGGCAACACAGAATAAATCGGTGTCCTTGTGGGGCCACCATCCCTCGACTTCGTAGTCGGTCGGTACGCAGATGACCGGATAATCGATACCCGTAATTACGCGGGCGCCCACGGCAACATTGGCTGCTGTGATGTGCGTTGCAACCACGGCTATGGGCCTGCGGCTACGAATATATTCGTTGAAGGCGGGGAACATAATTCGCGACCATGCCGTTCCGCCACCCCAGAGAAGATGTCCCGTAAGCGTATATCGCCAGGTCAGGTCGTAAATGGGGCGCGTGGCTCCCGTAAAAGAAGCCGCGGTCTTATTGCCGTCGAATTTAATACGTCCAAAATCAAGGATATCGAGCACTTCAATCTCAATATCCTCGGGGATGCCATTGGTGCCGCGGATGAGGTCGAATGCCTGCGCTATCGCATTTGCGGCGGCCTTGTGGCCCGAGCCAACGGAGGCGTGCACGATGGTCACGAGAGGTTTTTGTTGAGCCAGGAGCGTGGTTTGCTCCGATTGGGGAGTGCTGTGCGTGAGCAGGGGAGCGTCGTCACTCGTCTGCGCCTGGTCCATCGATAACTCCCCTTCAGCTTTGTAATACGGATTTATCATTGTAGTGCATGAGTGTCACGTTCACGTAAATTTGGGTATGAGCGCAAAGAACGTCAATGTTTCGACGAGAGGATGTTCCATGACTACCGATCAGCCGATCGATGTTGCGATTATCGGTGGCGGCCCCGCGGGCTATGCTGCCGCCATTTATGCTGCGCGTGCCAACCTGACGACGACCGTGATTGAGCAGGGCATGTCGGGAGGGCAGATCGCCACAACCAATGAGGTCGAGAACTATCCGGGTTTCCCGCTCCTGAGTGGCGCCGAACTTGGCGAGCGTTTTCAGCAGCATGCAGAGGGCCTGGGAGCACAGGTTACATGGAGCATGGTTACGGGTATCGATTACGATGCCGATGCAGCGTTGTTTACGGTGCATCACGATATGGGCGATACGCTGGCCTCGAGCGTTATCGCTTGCATGGGTGCCACGCCGCGTCCGGCAGGTTTCGCAGGCGAGGATACGTATCGCGGTCGTGGCGTTTCATATTGCGCAACATGTGACGGCATGTTTTTTCCGCGGCAAGCAGGTTTTTGTAATCGGTGGTGGCAATTCGGCATGCGAAGAGGCGCTGTTCCTGTCCGACATTGCCAGCAGTGTGACCATCGTGCTGCGCCGCGACCAGTTTCGTGCGCCCGATGGTGTTGTTCAGAAAGTACTCGCAAAGGACAATATTACAGTTAGGTACCAAACTAGTATTGTGGAGCTATCGGGCGAAGCCATGCCAACGACGATTACCTTTAAGGACAATGCATCTGGCGAGACTCATACCGAGTCATTTGAACCTGGCTCGTTTGGCATCTTTGTCTTTACGGGGATGCTGCCGCATACCGAGCTGGTTGAGCATCTAGTCGATCTGGCTCCTGACGGCGGCATTGTCACCGACGATTCGATGGCCACCCGTACGCCCGGCTTATTCGCAGCCGGCGATATCCGTTCCAAGCGTTTACGCCAGGTTGTGACCGCCGTTTCGGACGGAGCCATAGCAGCAACGAGCGCATACGCGTTTCTCCGTGAGTAAGTACGATAATATATCTTATGTAAGGTTGCTATCTTTAAACAAAGTGGTTGGACGATGCATCAATGTGTTGTCCAACCACTTTTACTTGCCGGCTATGTGGTATGCAAAACTAGATAACCTAGAATACAATATAGAAAATGAACGGAGGACCTTTATGAACCACGTTAAACACGTTATTCCGATGTCCGATTCGTCGGTAAGCATTAAGCCCGAGGATATTCAGCCCACGGTGCTGCCCGATGCATTCATTCAGTCCGATATCGTGCGTAAACTCAATACGTTGAGTCTGCCGCGCTATAACCAGTTGCCCAATGTGACACTCTACCGCGACCAGGTCATTGAGTATGTTGCGCTGTGGATGGAGCCGCTGTCCATTTGCGTTGAGCACCCTGTCATTACGCCATCGATGATCAATAACTACGTGAAGGTCGGCCTGGTGCCTGCTCCGGTCAAAAAGCAATATGGCCGCGAGCAGATTGCCCGCCTGATCGCTATCTGCCTCTTTAAGCAGGTGCTACCTATTGCTGCGGTGCAGGCACTCTTTAACATTCAGCGTTTGAGCTACGATGCCCCGACGGCCTTCGATTATGTGGTCGATCAGCTCGAGGCATCGATTCGTTCGGCGTTTTCCGTCGAGCAGGCGCCGGTTCCCGATACGGCGCATCAGGTAACGCGTGAGTCGCTGCTTGTGCGCAGTGCGGTTTCATCCTTCGTTTCGAAAGCGTACCTGATGAGCTATCTAAAGTTTAATGGGTTTAATAGCTAGCCGACGTATAAAAGCGGGCGGAACAAAGGGCTATCTGCCACTTTGTCCCGCCCGTATTTTTGCTTGGTTGGACGTTATTGGCCCGAAGCCACGCCCATGCCGTAGCCGATAATGAGCCCATACATTTCGGCATAGTATGAATCTAGCCCGTTACAGGGCATGATGATAGTCTTGGAGCCTGGCCAGCGCTCCACAATTCGGCTGGCAAGTGCTTGGGCGCCTGCCTCATTCTCGACATGGTCGATAACGACCTCGCCGCCCGTAAAACCTTCGGCTTCCATGGTGTCGATGATCTTGTTGAGCATCTTCTTTTCGCCACGCGTGTACCCGACGAGCTCGATTTTACCGGCCTCGCTCGCCGTGCCCAAAATGCGAATAATGAGCTTGTTGGCAATGACGCCGGCTGCCTTAGGAATGCGTCCTGCCTTTGCAAGGTTCTCGTAATTACACAGGCTAAAGAGAATCTTGCTGTTTTGCTCGAGACTGTCGAAGTAAGCGCAGGCGTCCTCAAAGGAAACGTCCGGGTTACTTGCAAGATAACGATCAAACAGCAAGAAGATCAGATCCATCTTGCCGCCTGCTGCCCGCGAATTGACCAGGTGAATCTGACGATTGGGCTCCTCGGCAAGTACCATATCGCGTGCCGTAGCGGCAGCGTTATAGCTTCCAGAGACACCCTCCGAGATTGGCATGCAGATCGTCTTGTCGGCGAGCTTAAAGAGCTCAGCCCACTCCCCCACGCTTGGGCAGGCGCTCGATGATGCGCTGGCTTCCGACTGAATGGCAACATTAAGCTCGTGAACATCGAGCAAAAGGTCGTCGACAAATTCGCGCTCCCCTACTCGAATTTTGAGAGGAGCGAATGCAAAGGTGGTACGGGGTGCAGTCGGTTGCCAATCGCGAAGATTGCAGCTCGAATCTGAGATAAGTGCCCAGCTCATTGAGGGTCCTTTCTAGTTGTTCCCCAACAATTATAGCCATCTTTTTGATTGATTGGACGGCTATCTAGTTTTGAATACTAGATAGCCGTTCTGGTTTTATGGCAAACGGTAGGGAAAAAAGAATGGGCCTCGTGACTCAAGATCGCGAGGCCCACGTTCGTTCGCTGCAGTAATAAATTAGTAGCGCACGAAAATGTAATTGTTGTTCATGCCGGCGGCAACGGAGCTGATGATGACGCCCGTTTTGTAGTCGGAAGCATGGATCATCTGACCATTACCGATATAAATGCCGGTATGGTAGGAGTTAACCACAACATCGCCGGGTTGCGGATCGGACACACGGGTCCAACCCATGAAGTCGACCGTGGTGCCCAGACGGCAGTAGCGTCCCGTGAGGCAATAGCTTACAAAACCGGAGCAGTCAAAGCTGTTCGGTCCAATGCCGCCCCAAGAATACGCATAGCCGAGCTTGCTGTAGGCGCGCGAAACAACGGAGCCACCATCAACAGACTGACTCGGTGCTGAAGGCGTGGGAGCCGGAGCGGGCGTGGGGGCAGGCTGCGGTGCGGGAGCCGGCGTGTTGCCGCCCTGGTTGTTGTTATTGTTGGTCTGGCCGCCATTGTTGGTGTTCTCGGTCGTACCGGCGGTGTCGTTGCTCACCGTGGCCTTTTCGGCGGTGCTAGCATTAATGCCAGCCTGCAGCGCAGCGTTGGCCTCGGCCTCGGCAGCGAGCTCGGCCTGCAGCTGCGAATCCAGGGAGTTTACGACGTTCTGGGCTTCAGCCTGCTGGGCGTTAAGCTCGTCGACCTTCTTTTGCGTGGCGGCGACGTTCTTCTCCTGCTCGGACTGCTTATCGGTGAGCTGCTGCTTAAGCTCCTTGACCTCTTGAATGGTCTGAGCTTGCTTATCGGAAACTTTGCCGTAGTAGAACAGACGGTTGAGCATATCACTCAGGTCATCGACGCCCGTTAGAACCTGAAGCAGGCTCAGACCGCCGGTTTTGTACTCGCCGGCGACATAGGTCGAGAGCTTGGCCTGACCATCGGCGATCTCCTGCTGCTTTTGCGTGATCTCGCCGGCAGTCTGATCGAGCGCCTGCGTCTGCGTGGCAAGCTCATCGTAAATCTGCTGGGTTTGGGTGCCGATCTGCTCGAGTTTCGTACGAGCAGCGGCAAGGTCGGATGCGGTATCGGCGTAGGCAGGAGCTGCGAGGCCCAAGCCCAAAACACAAGCGAGGGTTGCTGTAGCAGCGCAGCGTGCCATGTTTTTGTGCGTGTTTGCTGTGCGCATGTAGCTTCCTTTCCAGTAACTAAGGGTAACGGCTAGTCCACCGTCACCAGGCTAAAGAGCTCCACATCGTCATTAGACGGCGTGAGCTTCTCGCGCGGGTTGAGAAACGCAAGCTCAAGGATACAACCGTAACCGACAAGCTTTGCGCCCATATCTCGCACCAGTTTACCTGTTGCCTCGACGGTTCCGCCCGTCGCGACCAAGTCGTCCAGAATCAACACGGTATCTTTAGAGCTGATAGCGTCGGCATGGATCTCAATTGAATCGGTGCCGTACTCGAGCTCGTAGCTCTGGCTTACGGTCTCGCGCGGCAGCTTGCCCGGTTTACGTGCGGGAACAAAGCCGGCGCCAAGGGCTACAGCCACCGGTACGCCAACCATAAAGCCGCGAGCCTCGGGACCCACGACCTTGGTGATCCCCATGCCGGCAAAGTGCTCGGCGAGGGCATCGGTCATGGCTTTGAGCGCCTCGGGATTGCCAAAGAGCGGCGTGATGTCTTTAAAGACGACTCCGGGCTCGGGATAGTCGGGGATGTCGACGATTTGAGATTCGAAGTCGTACATTGCATGACCTTTCAATGAGTTGCCGAAATATCAGCAGCGGTTATTTGCCCGCGGTGACGGTGCCGGAGTGCGAAGGGGCGACGACCTTGAGCGGCTTTACGAGAGAATCCTCGTGCGAAGCAGGCGCGGCAGTTTCTTCGTTTTTGGCCTTGGTGGACTCGGAGCGAGCGATTTCCTCATCGAGTGCATCGATGTCGGCGTCCTCGACCACGGCGTTGAGCGACTCAAAAACGCGGTTTTTGAGCAGCGCGGTGTGCACGCCCTCCGTCAGGTCGTGAAGCTTCTTAAACGCACGCTCGAGCTTGGCGTCGCGCTCGTCATCGGAGGTATCCATGCCGAGCATGCTCACGAGCACCTGCTCAAACATCGAGGACTCGCGGTTGGCGGAAGACACGTACTGACGCAGGTTGCGCGGCTCGATATGGAAGCGTGACAGCTCGGAGCAGTAACGGATGATCGGAAAATCGCGACCATCGACGAGCTCACGATTCTGCGGACTCTTGATGATGCGAATAAGGTCGTTCTCGGCGAGCGAGCGGATAAACGAAATCTCGACGCCCAACATATCGGGAATGGTCTCGATGGGATGCAGCTTTTGCTTAGTCTCCTTGGGCTCCGTCTTGAGCGGAACATCGGACAGTAAGCCCACCTCGTAGGCGAGCGTTGACAGGTCCGTAGCGGTTTTCCAAGCGCTGCTTAATCACGTTGAGCGGCATGTAGCGGGTCTTCTGCAGGTGCAGAATGACCTCCAGGCGATCAACGTCCTCCTTGGAGTACTGACGGTATCCCTTAGGCGTACGATGAGGGGTAATGAGCCCCTCATCCTCTAGAAATCTAATTTTTCGAGTTCGAAAGATCGGGGTATGCGCCTCGAAGAAGGTTGACGACTTGGCCGATACTCAAATAGTTGCGTTCGGCCATGCCCTACTCACCGGTTTCGATGCGCTCCGGCGTGCTCTCGTGGTAGATGAGCGTAAACGTACCGATCTGGACGGATGAACCATCGTGCAGCGGGGCTGCATTGACGATGGCACCGTCGACCCAGGTGCCATTGAGCGAGCCCAAGTCCTCGATGCGAGCCTGGAGCCCCTCACGAATAATGCGCGCGTGGCTGCGCGAAACGGTCATGTCATTGAGGAAGATGCCGTTCGCAGGATCGCGGCCGATGGTGGTCACGTCGTCCTCGAGCTCAAAGGCGGCACCAGTCTGCGGACCCTTGACGATGGACAGAACGGGGGCGGTGATGCGCACGTTGGCCATGAGGTCGGGAACGGTGACGTCGCTTGAAGGCACGCGGAATACGCAGGTAGCGTCAGCAGTCTTATCATTCTGAGGCATATTGTTAACCATGTTGTCCATGACAACCCCTAACTTATCGCGGACGTGCCGCAAATAATGAACCGTACGTAATCATACCCCAACGAATCAGTCTTCGATTTCAGGGTTCAGAAAGTCGATGTCCTCGTCCTCGGGATGCGCGAGAGCCTGTTTAATGGCCACTCCGCCCTTAATGGAATAGATGACAGCCGTGAGCATGGAGAAGATCACGCCGCCGTACACAAAGAAGATGCCGAGGGGCACCGAGCTTCCGTTGAGGCCCGGGAAGGCCGTAAGGGTTGAAGGTAAAAGATGCAGGCCGTCAATAACGGGGAACCCGAGCAGCATGAGCGAGAAGCCGGTCATGAGCAGTGCAGTGGCAATCTTTCCGGGAAAGACGACATCGATGGGGCGACGGTGATAATGACGAACGATAAGCGTGCCGATGCCCAGATAGATGTCGCGGCCAATAATGAGCACGCAGACCCAGATGGGCAGCTCTCCGCGGACCACCAGCCCAAGTACGCCGGTGAACAGCAGCGCACGGTCGCAGATGGGATCCATGACCTTGCCGAGCCACGAGACCGTCTTGGTCATGCGGGCGATCTGACCGTCCATCCAGTCGGTGGAGGCGGCAACGGCGTAGATAACGATGGCGATGACGCGGTTGTTATCCGTCACAAACAGGTACAGAAATACCAGGGTGAGGATCAGGCGCGTAAAGGTGATGAAATTGGAGATCGTAAAGATCTTATTCGACGGGTAATCGGAAGTGCCGATAAGCTCCTTTTTGATCTTCTTTTTGATGCCCACAGGACTCCCCCGCTGGTTAACGACAAAACTTTCGATACTATACCCGTTCCGGCGATGTCTATCCAGCGCAGCTATAGAGAGTCCAGACATGTGGAGGGCGCTATTAGGCGGGGGATTTCGCATTCGTGTACATCTGCCTCCAAAAATGTCGAAAAATGTCGATTTTGGTGGCTAATGTACACGTTTTGATTCGGTGATTACATCGATCGGGAACGTTGTTACTTTAAGCAAAATAATCATGGTGATTAAAACAAAAAAGGTCAGGCACTAAGTGCCTGACCTGCAAACTTCTGGTCGGGACGACTGGATTCGAACCAGCGACCCCTTGACCCCCAGTCAAGTGCGCTACCAAGCTGCGCCACGTCCCGAAGCTTTTGTTTGTTGCTCTGCTCTCGCTCGCAACAGGGAGTATATTAACCCGAAACTTTGCCCTTGTGCAAGAACTTTTTTAAAATATTTTGAAGCAGGTCCAAAATTGTATCTGCGAGCTGGGGTTTTGTTAACACGGGAAGTTCCTGCGTACCCGCTGTGCTAACAATCCAAGCCTTGTTGGTATCGGTTCCGAAGCCCGAATCGGCGCGCGAGACATCGTTGGCGATAATGGCATCGCAGCCCTTGCGGGTCAATTTGCGCTCGGCGTACTCGACGACGTTATCAGTTTCGGCCGCAAAGCCGATCACGCACCGCTCCCCCTTTTGGCGTGAGAGCTCGGCCAAGATGTCAACGGTCTCGACCAGTTCGATGCGATCCAGGCGCTCGTTTGCCTTTTTGAGTTTGTGGTCCGCAGGGGCGGCAGGCGTGTAGTCGGCGACGGCGGCCGCGCAAATGGCCGCATCGGCCGTCTGAAAGGCGCTCAGAGCCGCCTGTAGCATCTCTGCTGCGGTCTGTACGTGCACGCACTCCACACCGCGGGGAACGTCGAGCGACGTCGGTCCCAGCACAAGCGTGACCGCAGCACCGCGGCGAGCGGCCTCCCCCGCCAGGGCGATGCCCATCTTGCCCGAAGACCGGTTGCCGATGAAGCGCACCGGGTCGATCGGTTCGTGCGTGGGGCCGGCGGTAATCACGATGCGCTTGCCCGCCAGGTCCTGAGGCACGGGGTTGAGTACCTCGCAGACGGCATCGACGATGTCCTCGGGCTCACTCATACGTCCCGTGTCCACGTCACCGCACGCAAGGTAGCCGCTGCCGGGGCCTACCACGTGGACGCCGCGTTCGCGCAGCGTGGCCATGTTGGCCTGCGTCGCCGGGGCCTTCCACATGCCGTTGTTCATGGCGGGCGCGATCACGATGGGACGCGGCGTGGCAAGCAGCGTGGTGGAGATGAGGTCATCGGCGATGCCGTTGGCCATCTTGGCGATGATGTTGGCGGTTGCGGGCGCCACGATGACCAGATCGGGCTCCTGCGCCAGTGAAATGTGGTGGATGGGGTCGGAGGGGTCGTCGAACAGGCCCACGGCGACCGGCTCGTTGGTGAGCGCACGGAAGGTGAGCGGGCCCACAAACTCCGTGGCATGCTCGCTCATAACGACTTTGACACGTGCGCCGCGCTTTTGCAGCAGGCGCACGATATTGCACGACTTATAGGCGGCGATCCCGCCGGTAATGCCCAGCAGGATCGTTTTTCCCTCAAGTTGCATTGAATTGTTGGATGCCGCCGTCATCGCTAGGCTTCCTTGCTCGGGAGCACCAGGAGGCGGTGGCAGTACGGACAGTGCGTAATCTCGCTACCGTCGTGGTTGAGGTCGCTCATGGACGATGCCTGCAGCGCGGTGTGGCAGACCGTGGGGATGTTGCCCTGGATGGTCTCGACGGCCAAGCCGCGGAACTGATTGAGCAGACGCTCGTAGTCGGTGAGCACGTCGGCCGGCAGCGTGGCGGCAAGAGCGGTGCGCTCCTTAGTGGCGGCATCGATCTGAGCCTGCAGATTGGCAGCCTTGGCGCGGGCGGCCTTGGTATCGGCCTTCACGCCCTCCTCGAACTTGGCGATGATGGCCTGCGCGCGGGTCTCGCGGTCGAGCGCCTCTTTGTGGGCGACAACGACATCCTTGCGGGTGTGCTCAATCTTGTCCAGGCGCTTGGCCAGGGTGGCGAGCTCGTTTTCCAGGTCCTGTACCTCGCGGTAGTCGGAGCCGTCAACGTGGCGCTTCTTAGCGGCCTCAATGGCGTTATTGGTCTGGATCTCGGTGGTGTTGAGATCGTCGAGCTCAATATCGAGGTCCTTGCGTTGGGCGTAGAGCTTGGTCATTTCGGCCTTGAGCTTAACGTAGGTCTTGCGCTTGGAAGCGAGCTCCTTGAGCTCCGGCATATTGGCAAGTTCGCTCTTGTTGCGGGCGAGCTCCAAATCGATCTGTTGCAGCTTGAGTAGCGTAGCGCCGGCGCTCATAAGTTCTCTCCTTTTGTCACAGTCCACCATTGGCAAGGGTTCAGTATTTTAATCGCATGACGGGGGTCGGCCCCGGCGTCAACTGCAGAGTTCATCAATATATCAACGAACGGCTCCTCGGAGCGGTCGTGGCCGAGCAAGATCACCGGCAGCCCGCGCAAGGCAAGGTCTTGCGCCACGTGGTAGCCCGCCTCGCCCGTCACGACAACATCTGCGCCCGCGGCGATGGCGAGCTCTCCGAAGTCGCCCAGGGAGCCGCCCAAAATGGCGACGGTGCGGCACGGGCGATCAGCTTTGCCCCCACACACGCGGGTCGCTGCCAAAGGCCGTGGCAGCACGGGTGGCAAGATCGCGCAGCGTGCACGGGTCGTTGAGCGTTGCAAGTGCGCCCAGGCCGGTGGCCTCGGGGTCGTCCACGTGCTCCAGTGAGCTTACGGGCTTTGCGCCTAGCAAATCGCTCAGGCGAACGCGCGCTTCGTGCGAGCGGTCCAGGTTGGTGTGGAGCGAGATAATGCTCACCCCGCAGCGGGCAGCCTCGTAGAGGGCCGCACTGCACTGGGGTCGTGTGGCATCCGCCGGACAAAAGGCCTCGGGTGCCTTGATGTATATGGGATGATGCGTCAGCAGCACGTTGGCGCTTGCTTCTTGGGCGCGGCGAACATTAGCCTCAGTCGCATCGAGTGCGCAGGCAACGCCGGTGATCTCCGCGGGCGGATCGCCAACGGAGAGTCCTACGTGGTCCCAGGGCTCGGTGTCCGTCTTGGGATAGCGTGCCAGTAGCGCGCGCTCGAGCTCGGCGACGATCATGCGGCACCTGCGATCGAGAGCAGCGTCTGGGCAAACTCGTCCAGATCGTCCGGATTCACGCGGTCGTCAAAGGAAATGCGCAGTGCACCTAGTGCCTGCTCGCGACCAATGCCCATGGCGCTGAGCACATGGCTCGGGTCCATGCTGCCGCTCGAGCACGCCGAGCCGGCCGAAACCTCAAAGCCGGCGGCATCGAGCTTGACGATGAGCTCCTCGGAGTCCATGCCATCAACGTAGATCGACACCATGCCCGGCAGGCGATCGGCCTGTGCGTAGTCGCCCATGGTGGCGTGAATGCGCTGGTGGGCCGTAAGCGTGGCGTAGAGCTTGTCGGAAGGGCTTGCAGCTTCGCGCGCTCCAGGGCCACGTGGGGCGCCAGCGTGCGGGCGGCAGCGGCAAAGGCCAGCTGCGTGCGCAGGTCCTGCGTGCCGGCACGACGTCCGGCTTCCTGTCCGCCGCCAAAGATGCGCGGGCGCAGCGGCGTGCGGTTCTTAAGGTAGAGCGCGCCGGATGCCACGGGGCCACCGATCTTGTGCGCGGCAACGGTCATGGCGTCGACGCCCAGCTCGGTGACATCGAGCGGAATATGCAGATACCCCTGGATGGCATCGGTGTGGAACAGGGCGCCAACGGTATGCGTGGCCGCGGCAAGCTCGCGGATGGGCTGCACCACGCCGGTCTCGTTGTTGGCAACCATGATGCTCACGAGCGCCACGTCGTCGCCTAGCAGCTCGACAAGCGTGGCAGGCTCAATGTAGCCCATGCGGCAGGGCTGCACCAGGTCGACGGTAAAGCCGGCGGCACGCAGCAACGGCAGGTTGTCCAGAATCGAATCGTGCTCGATGGCCGAAACGATTACACGACCGCGCTTGCGATCGCGCTGACGAGCGCCCTCGGCAAGACCGAGGAGCGCCAGCTGGTTGGCCTCGGTGCCGCCGTTGGTCAGGATGATCTCGGACGGGCGGACGCGTGCGCCAAAGCTGCGGGCGATCTCGCGACGTGCAACCTCCAGACGCGCGGCAGCCTTGCGGCCGAGCGAGTGCAGCGAGTTGGGGTTGACGCCAGCAAGCTCGCTATCGTCGTACTCACGCTGCGCAAGGCGCGCCTCGGCGCGCATGGGCGTCGAGGCGGCATAGTCAAGATTCACGGGTATGCGGTTTTGACCTGCGGTCATAAGGGTTTATGCCTCCTGTGCGGCCTCGTTGCCCAACTTCTGCAGTAGCGCAACCTCGGCGGCGGGATCTTCGGACTTAAATACGGCGGAGCCGGCTACGAGCACGTTGGCGCCGGCCTTGACGACCTCGGCGATGTTCTTGGAAGAAATGCCGCCGTCGACCTCGATCAGGGGCGACACGCCGTGGCGCTCGCACATGGCCTTGAGCTCGTGGAGCTTATGCAGAGTGCCCGGGATAAAGCTCTGGCCGCCAAAGCCGGGATTCACGCTCATGAGCAACACCATGTCGACAACGTCGATGATGCTCTCGAGTACGCAGACGGGGGTAGCGGGGTTGAGCACTACGCCGGCCTTGACGCCGCGCTGCTGCAGGTGCGTGAGCGTGCGGTGCAGGTGCGTGGAGGCCTCGTAGTGCACGGTGATCATATCGGCGCCGGCGTCGGCATACCAATCGACGGTCTCGTCGGGGTTCGACACCATGAGGTGAGCGTCGACCGGCACGTCGGTGGAGCGCTTGACGGCCTTGAGGATATCAACGCCAAAGGTGAGGTTGCCGGTAAAGTGACCGTCCATAACGTCGAAGTGCACGTAGTCGGCACCGGAGATCTTGTCGAGCTCGCCTTTCAGGTTGGCCATGTCGGCCGAGAGGACGGACGGAGCGATTTTGATGGAACCCATGGTAGAAGCCTTTCTGCGTTAGTCGGTGAGTCCGTAGAACTCTTGGGAGGGTACGCGATCGGTAAGAATCTCGAGCGCCCTATCCAAAGTAACACCGTTGTAGAGCGTTTGCTCCACGGCAAAGGTGAGCGGAATGTCTACGTCCAGTGAACGGGCGAGCTCGCTCACGCTGCGGGCCGCGACGGCGCCCTCCACCACCATATGCGTGCGCGTCTGGTACTCGTCGAGCGAAACGCCGTGGGCAAACTCGTAGCCAAAGGTGCGGTTGCGCGAATGCTTGGAGGTGCAGGTGGCGATAAGGTCGCCCATGCCGGCGAGTCCCATGCAGGTCATGGCCTGACCGCCGCGGGCGTGTACCAGGCGGCTGATCTCGGCCAGACCGCGCGTCATGATGAGGGCGAGCGTGTTATCGCCCGCGCCCGAGCCGGCGGAGATGCCGCACACGATGGCGATGACGTTTTTCATGGCGCCGCAGACCTCGACGCCCGTCATATCCTGCGACAGGTAGATGCGGAAGGCCGTGGAAAGCAGCAGCTCCTTAAAGGTCTCCCCTACCTGTTGGTCTTTGCTGGCGATGACGGCGGCCGAAAGCCCGCCGCGGCAGATCTCCTCGGCATGATTGGGGCCCCGAGAGCGCCGCCACGCGCGACTCGTTTCCGATCTCGCTGGCGATGACCTCGCTCATGAGTAGGCCGGACTCGGGCTCAATGCCCTTGGTGAGGCACAGCACCGGGGTGTCGGCGGCGATAAAGGGCGCGGCCTGGTGGCACACGCTGCGAAGGTGCGTGGAGGGCACGGCAAAGATGATCGCATCGGAACCGTCGAGCGCCTGGGCCAAGCCCGTCGTGGCGGCAACGTTTTCCGGCAGCACGTAGTCCACCAGATAGCGGGGATTACGGCGCTCGCCGTTAATGCCGGCGGCCGTCTGCTCGCTGTGGGCCCACATGGTCACGCGCTCGGCGCGCGCGGCGGCAAGGCCGGCGACGGCGGTTCCCCAGGAGCCGGAGCCAATCAGCGCAACATTCATGACTCTCTCCTACTTATCGTCGGGCTCGGTGACGCGCTTGGTAAACGAGAGCTTGGACTCCTTACCGGCCATGAGCTTTTGGATATTCGAGCGATGGGCCCACACCACGGTGATGCCGATCATCGCCATGCAAAACTTGAGCCCCAGGCTGCTGTACGGAAAGACCGCACAAGCGGCGATGGGAAGACCGATGGCGGCGGCAAGTGAGCCCACCGACACGTACTTGGTGATGGCAACGGCTACGATAAACATGCCCAACAGCGACAGGCCAATAGGCCAGCACCAAGCGAGGATGACGCCCAGACCAACTGCGATACCCTTGCCGCCATGGAAGTTGAGATAGGGAGAAAAGATGTGTCCCCACACGGCAGCGAGGCAAATGACGCCGAGCATCCAGTCGCCGGGGGCTCCAGGCGCCATGATGCTCACAGGGAAGCCGTAGCCCACGCTCGCGATGAGCGGACGGGCGATAAGAACGCAGATGGCGCCCTTAAGGCAGTCGAGCAGCAGTGTGAGCGCGGCCACCTTGGGGCCGGCCACGCGCAGTGCATTGGTAGTGCCGATGTTGCCGGAACCCGCCTTGCGAATGTCCGTGTGGTTGAACACACGGCCCAGGATCAGGCCAAACGGAATCGCTCCGATAAAGAACGACACCACGGCGCAGATGGCGGTCAGCAGAATCGGACTATGCATCCTTTTGCTCCTTCTTCCTAAAGAAGAGTCGAATGGGCGTGCCGGCAAAATCGAAGGTCGAACGCATGCGGTTCTCCACGTAGCGCTGGTAGGTGTCGTTGACCAGGTCACTGTGGTTGACGAAGAACGTAAACGTCGGCGGGTTGACGCCCGTCTGGGTCACGTAGTGCATGCGCAGGCGGCGCTTGCCGTCCACTACGGTGTGGCCAAACTCGCGCAGGTCGGTGAGGAAGGTGTTGAGGCGCGAGGTGGAGATCTTTTGCGAGCGCGTCTTTTCGGCGGCGTCGACCATCGCCCAGATCTTCTCCACACTGCGGCCGGTCAGGGCAGAGATGCGCAGGTACTGGGCCCAGGGAGCCATGACGCCCAGACGGCGGTCGACGGTTTCCATGCAGGCCTCGCGCTTGCGGTCGTCGTCGAGCAGATCCCACTTGTTGAGCAGCACGACGATGGCGCAGCCGCGCTCAATGGCCAAGCCCATGACCTTCTGGTCCTGCTCGGTAACGCCCACGGAGGCGTCGACGACGAGCAGTGCCACGTCGGCGCGATCGATGGCGCGCAGGCCGCGGACCATGGAGTAGTACTCGATGTTCTCGTACACGGTGCTCTTCTTGCGAATGCCCGCGGTGTCGACCATGCGGTAGTGCTTGCCGTCGCGCTCGACGACGGTATCGATGGCGTCGCGCGTGGTGCCGGCAATGTTGGACACGATGGAGCGGTCGGCGCCCAGAATGCGGTTGAACAGCGAAGACTTACCGGCATTGGGGCGGCCGATGATGGCGACGTTCAGGGCGTCGGGGAACTCGTCGGCGACCTCGTCCTCTTCCTCGGGGAGCAGGGCCACGATGTCATCGAGCAGGTCGCCCGTGCCATGGCCGTGTAGGGCCGAGAGCGGCGTGGGCTCACCGATTCCGAGCGAATAGAACTCCCAGATGTTGTCGTTCTCGCGATCGGGGTTATCGAGCTTGTTCACCAGCAGGAAGACCGGCTTGTCGCAGCGCTTGAGCATGCGGGCGACCGACTCGTCTTCCTCGGTGACGCCGGTGCGGCCGTCGACCACAAACAGGATGACGGCGGCTTCCTCGGCGGCGGCGAGGGCCTGGTCGCGGATGGACGTGGCAAAGACGTCATCGCTCTTGAGCGGCTCGATACCGCCCGTGTCGACGATGGTGAACTCGCGGCCGTTCCAATCGGCCGTGTGATACGAGCGGTCGCGCGTGACGCCGCGGGACTCGTGGACGATGGCGTCCGAGGTCTGGGCCAGGCGGTTAACAAGCGTGGACTTGCCCACGTTGGGGCGACCGACGACGGCGACGATAGGTTTCATCTGCTCTCCTTTAATGGGTAGGGTCAGCGGAATTAGTAGAGTCGGCAGGAACAATGCCAAGGATGTGCTCCAGGGTATCGAGCAGCTCATGCGGCATGGTCGACACCACATGAACCTCGGCGCCGCGACTGGTAAGGCTTGCGAGTAAATCGTCACGATGATACTCGTCAAGCGTCATGCCGTCAGCGTTGAACATGAGCTTAGGCACAAAGAGCATAACCCCCCGACAGGTCTTGCGGCAGCTGCTCCAGGATATCGCTCGCGACGATGAGTCCGGTCACGTCCACGTTGCCGCCAAAGTAGCGGTTTTTTGATGGCTGTGACGGTGCCGGCGAGGCCGTGCGGCGATTCCACAAAGCGCGCGACCGTATCACGCGCGCTGGCGCCCGAGAGGCACAGCAAGCGCTGGCCACGGGCGGCGATTCCCTCGCGAACGCGGGTCAGGCGCTTGGCATCGGCGGCGAGCACGTTGTCGGTCTCGTCCAGATAGGAGCGGATCATGCCGATGCCGTCATAGTACTGCGGGTAGCCGTCGTAAAAGTCTGCCTCAGGCGGCTCGATGCCGGCGTCCAGATAGAACTCGTCGCTCATCTGGAAGGTGTGGCGGCCAAAGCGCTCAAAGGCACGGTCCTGGAAGGGTCGGATCATGGCAATGGTATCGCGCGCGAGCTCGGGCTTGTCGCTGTAGGACCAGCTAAAACGGTTCTGATGCTTGGTAAAACCGAGCGGCACAATGCCCAGGCTTGTGATTTGCTCGTGCTCCTCGCAAAAGCGCAGGGTCTTTTCCAGCTCCTCGCCGTCGTTCATGCCGGGGCACAACACGATCTGCGCGTGAATCTCGATGCCGGCGGCCATGATGGTCTCGAGTACGTCCATGCCTCGCTGGGCGTTACGGCCCATCATACGACGGCGGACGTCGGGGCTCACAGCGTGGACCGACACGTTCATGGGACTCATGTTGCGCTGGATGACGTTTTGAACATCTTCGTCGGTGAGGTTCGTGAGAGTGACGAAGTTGCCCTGCAAAAAGCTTAGGCGATAGTCGTCGTCGCGAATATAGAGCGTTGAACGGCCGCCCTTGGGGAGCATTGTCATAAAGCAGAACACGCAGGCGTTTACGCAGGTGCGCATGCCGTCGAAGATGGGACCATCGAATTCAAGACCCCAGTCCTCTCCCGGGAAGCGGTCGAGCTCGACGGGGGTGACGGTGCCGTCGCGCGGGTCGAAAACCTCGAGGTCGACGGTATCATCGTCGGCCTCCCAGAGCCACACAATCATGTCGGTAAGCTGCTCACCGTTGACCGTGAGCACGCGCATGCCCGGCTCGATACCCACATCCCACGCGGGCGATTCGGGACGCACGTTCTTGACGAGCGCGCCCTCACCCGGCTCGGGGTCGCGGCTGCGCCCGTAATCGGCCACCTCGGCGGCGTATGCGGGTACGGTCTGGTCCATGGTTAGCGGCAAAGCTCCTTGATGCGCGTGACGGCGCGTTCGATGTGTTCTTGCGGGGTGGAGGCTCCGGCGGTGATGCCGATGTGGTGAGCGTCGGCAAACCACGCGGCCTGGAGCTCGGAAGCTTCCTCGATGTGATGCGTGCGCTCGCAGGCGTCTGCGCAAATCTGCGCCAGGCGGCGGGTGTTGCCCGAGTTCTTGCCGCCCACGATGACCATGCAGTCGCAGCGGTTGGCAAGTGTGGCTGCTGCCTGTTGACGCTCGCTCGTGGCGGCGCAGATGGTGTTGATCACGCGCAGCTCCTGCACGCGCGGGGTGATAGCAGCCACGACCTCGGCCAAGTTCTGCGCAGTCTGGGTGGTTTGCACAACCAAGCCCACTTTACCCTTGAGCGACAGCGCGTCCGCATCGGCAGCGCAGCTCACGACCTGCGCGTCATCGCCGGCGTGGCCCAGGATGCCCTCGACTTCGGGGTGGCCCGGCTCGCCCACGACGATCACGCGGTAGCCCTCGCGCACCAGGCGCTCGGCCGCCACGTGGACCTTCTTCACGTAGGGGCAGGTGGCGTCGACCACGGTAAGGCCACGCTCGCGAGCGGCATCAATCACCTGCGGCACCACGCCGTGGGCGCGGATGATTACAGTGCCCGACGTGGCGTCGTCCAAGGTGTCGGCCAGACCGACGCCTGCCTCGGCGAGCTCGCGTACCACGATGGGGTTATGGATGAGCGGCCCCAAGGTGTGAACTTGAGTGCACTCCCCTGTCTGCGGCGCGGCGGCCAGCGCCATATCGAGCGCACGCTGTACGCCATAGCAAGTGCCGGCGTGGGCGGCGATCTCGATGGTGGGGACGACCTCCTCAGCGGCGGCCGCAGCGGTATTCATGACGCTCTCACCCATGGCTAGAACCTGCCCGGATGTTCGGCGCACAGATCGTCGCGCATCTTATAGACTCGGCCCATTGCCTCGGACTCAAACCAGGCTAGGCGCTCCGTTCGCTTAAGCCCGGCCGGTGCGTCGGAAAGCGAGATGGCCTTGCCGGCACGAATCCAGCACTTCTTGGGACGCATGAGCTTTTTGCCCGCGGGCGTGATGTCGGACCAGCCACAGATGGCAAGTGGGTTGACGGGCGCCTTGCCCATCTGAGCGATGAGCGCAAAACCGCCATGGACCTCGGGCTTGATCTCGCGCGAGCGGATGCGCGTGCCCTCGGGGAAGATCAGGACGTCCTCGCCGCGCTGCAGCGCATGCTGGGCGGCGCGCAGGCACTTCATGTCGGCGGTGCCGCGCTCCACGGGAATGCCGCCCACGCGGCTAAAGGCCCAGCGTACGATCTTGCTCTTGGCGAACTCGGACTTAAAGATGGGGCGGATGCGGTGGCCGCCAAAGAACAGCGCCGTCTCCACGGCCAAGAGCTCGGCCATCGAGGTGTGGTTGCAGATAACCACGCTGCCGCGTCCGTCCTGGCGCTCAAACAGCAGGTCAGCGTCCTCGACCTTCCAGCGCCACATGAGCTTGGAGAAGGCCCACAGGATGGCCATGACCACGACGACGGTGCCGCGGATGAGCGCCGGGAACTCGGCATAAGGGGCGTTGTAGTAATCCTCGGGCGTCTGCTTAAACAGGCGCATGGGCTACCTCCTTTGGTTGATGAGGTCCTCGATAATGCGAACGACCTCGTCGATGGTATGGGCGGTGGAGTCGACGTGCACGGCGTCCTCGGCGGGCACGAGCGGCGCGACCTCGCGGCTGCTGTCGAGTTTATCGCGCTGTTTGAGGGCGTCGAGGGTCTCGTCGACCTCGGCTTCGAGCTGCTCGGCGGTGAGCGGTTGCGCATCATTTTGATGACGCTGAAGCACGCGGCGACGGGCGCGCTCGCGCGGGTCTGCGGTCAGGAAGACCTTGACTTGCGCGTTGGGGAACACGACGGTGCCAATGTCGCGACCCTCGGCGACAATGTCGCGGTCCTCGGCGGCGCGGCGCTGATGGATGAGCATGGCCGCGCGCACGCCCGGGTAGGCCGAGACCTTGGACACGTTGGCGTCGACCTGCGGGGTGCGAATGGCAGCCGAGGCGTCCTTGCCGTCAATGGTCAGGCGCGTGTCTTCGCCAGTTCCGTTGGTAAAGCGGATTTCGATCTGCTCGGCGAGGGCGTCGATGGCCGCCTCGTCGTCCAGGTCGATGCCACGGTCGAGTGCGGCGAAGGTGACGGCGCGATACATGGCGCCCGTGTCGAGCTTGTTAAAGCCCAGCTGGCGGGCGATCTCCTTGGCGATAGTGGACTTGCCGGAACCGGCGGGGCCGTCGATGGCGACGATCATGCAATGCTTCCTTTCGGTGGTTGACGTGTTGGTATGGGACGCAGGCGCTGCGGCTTGGCGGGTTGCCTAGCTCGTGTAGCGCTCGCGGTAGGTGTTGCGCTTGGGCGCGGAGCCGTGGCTGCCGTGGTGACGCGTACGGGCCGCGGGCGTGTCCTGGGTCTTACCGCTGCTGTATTTGCCGACGGCCTGCTTAGGCGGGATGCCACCGGACTTGAGGATTTGCACTTCGCGGTCGGTGAGCTCGCGCCACGAGCCCTTGGCCACGTCCTTGAGTTCAAGGCCGGCAAAGTTGCAGCGATGCAGGCGGATCACGGGATGGTGAATCTTGCCCAGCATGCGCTTAACCTGGTTCTTACGACCCTCGCGGATGATGACCTCCACGGCGGTAGTGCCGGGCTTGACGCCTTGCGGTGCCACGGCCTCGGCTTCGCGCGCGTTGATGACGCGGCAGATTGCCGGCTGGCATATGCCGTCGTCGAGCTCGATGCCACGACGTAGCGGCGTGAGGTCGCGGTCGGACAGCTCGCCGTCAACGAGTGCCTGGTAGGTCTTGTAGACGTGCTTGCTCGGGTGCAGCAGGTCCTGCGACAGGTCGCCGTCGGTAGTGAAGAGCAAGAGGCCCGTGGTGTCGCGGTCCAGACGACCCACTGGGAACAGGCCCGGAAATCGGTCGCGAGGAACCAGGTCTGCCACGCAAGGGCGCTCCTGCGGGTCGCTCATGGTGGTGAGGTAGCCGGTCGGCTTGTAGAGCATCAGGTACACGGCGCCCTGGTTGAGCGTGACCGGCATGCCGTCGACCTCGATGTGATCGCGGTCGACATCGACCTTGGTGCCCAGCTCGGTCGCGACCTCACCGTTAACAGTCACGCGGCCGGCGGTCATCAGGTCCTCCGAGCCGCGGCGGCTCGCCACGCCCGCGCGCGCCAAAAAGCGCTGCAGGCGCATGGTATGCGGGTAGACGGGCTGGGCGTCGGACTTGTGCGTATCCGCGTTGGGCGCCGCAGCGCCAGCGCGCGTCTCCCCTGCTTCGTTAGTCCTCGTCATGCGTATCCTCCGCATTGTCGTCGGTGGCTAGCGATTCCTCGCCGCCGACCGTCTCGACATCATCAACATCGATATCGATCAGCTCGCGCTCTTCGTCCAGGTCATCGGCCTGTTCCTCGAGCGTGGACTGAATGCTGCGGCCGCTCAGGCGCTCGCGGATAAATTGACGCGACTGCTCGTCGGGGGCAAACTGCTCCAGATCGGGCAGGTCGCGGGTGGAACGCAGGCCGAACTTCTCCAAAAAGGCGTTGGTCGTGCCGTAAATGATGGCCTGACCGCGCTGGGGGTCGCGGCCGAGCTCGCGCACCAGGCCCTTGTCCACGAGCGACGCGATGACGCCGTCGGAGTTGACGCCGCGAATACCCTTGACCACCTCGCGCGTAACGGGCTGGTGATAGGCGATCACGGCCAGGGTCTCGAGTGCCGCCTGCGACAGTTTTTGCGTGTCCCAGCTCAGCACGTAGGCCTCGACCACGTCGTGATAGGCGGGATGCGTAAACAGACGCCAGCCGCCGGCGACCTCGCGCAGCTGAAAGCCGCGGTTGGCCTCCTCGTACTCAACTTTGAGCTCGGCGAGCAGCGATGCGCACTCGCCGGGGGCGATATCCAACGCACCAGCCAGCGCGGGCGCGCTCACCGGATCGCTCGACACCAGCAGGAGCGCCTCCAAGGCGCCTTTGAGGCTATTTGACTCCAGCGTGGAAAGGGTTGACATGGTTGCCGCTCCTATTCGGTGAGCTCGGGGCCCTCGCCGGGCACGTATGCCTCGGCGCCCTCGACGCGGTTGATGCGGATGGTTCCAAAGATCTCGTCCTGGCTCAGCGTGAGCGAACCGCGCTTGGCGAGCTCGAGCATGGCCAGGAAGGTGACGACGAGCTGCTCGGTGGTGGCATCGCCGTCCAGCAGCTCACAGAAGGTGCAGGTTTGGTGCGCCATGGTAAAGCGGTCGACTGAAGCCACGGTCAGGTCGAGCGGCACGCGATGCGGTGCCACGTGCTCGGCCTCCAGCAGGAAGGTCTGGCGCTTGCCGTCCAGGTCGGCGCAAATGACGGCCAGGCCGCGCAGGGTAATGCCGGCCAGGTAGTCGGGCATGAGGCCCAGAAACTCGGGGTCGGGGCCGGCCACGCGCGGATGCATGCGGCTCTCGGCCTGCATGCGCGCGCCAAGGGCCGCTGCTGCGCCCTTAAACTGCTTGTAGGCAATCAGGCGCTGGATCAGGACCTCGCGCAGGGCGTCGCCGTCAAGCGCGCTGAGTTCCTCAAGGTCTTCGTCGAACTCGTCATCGTCGTCATCAGCTTTGCGCGGGGCTTCCTGCGGTACCAGCGAGGCGGCCTTGATGTCCAAAAGGGTTGCCGCGACCAGCAAAAAGTCGCTCGCCACGTCCAGGTCCAACGCCTCGATGCGCTCGGCCTCGGCAAGGTACTGCTCGGCCACCTCGCTGATGGAGATGGCGCCGATATCAACTTTTTGGCGGGTAACCAGCTGCAGCAGCAGGTCGAACGGTCCGCTGTAGACCTGCGTCGACACGCGATACGACATCTTCGACCTCCTTTGACGGCGCCTTCGCGGCGCGGTTTGGGTGCATGTTTCGACCGTTTTGCACGGTCGACCTGTAAGTTTACCTTAGATGCCGGCGATTGCGAAGTTGAGCAGCTGCTCAGCAAGCGGATACACGGTAACGTCGAAATAGCGGCCGATCACGTCGATGCCGGTCCACATGGGCAACAGGTACAGAACCAGGATGAGGATGGGCATAGCGTATTGCTGCAGACGGTAATAGTTATTGAGCGCCTTGCCTTTGAGGAACGGCACGATGATCGACGAGCCGTCGAGCGGCGGGATCGGGATGAGGTTGAAGAACGCGAGCGACAGGTTGACCACGATAAACGTGGCGCCGAAGTTCATGATCTGTGACGCCAGGGCAAAGGAGATGCCGGTGTAGAGGTTGCCGTACGCCACGTGCATGAGTGCCGCGGCAAGGCACGCGAGTGCGATGTTCGACGCGGGGCCGGCCGCGCTCACCAGGACCTCGTCGCGCTTGGGGTGCTTGAGGTTGTTGAGGTAGACGGGCACGGGTTTGGCGAAGGCGAACACCGGGCCGCCGGCCGCGAGCATGAGCAGCGGCAGGATGATGGTGCCAAACGGGTCGATATGGTTAAGCGGGTTGAGTGACACGCGGCCGCGCGAACGGGCCGTCTTATCGCCGAGTGCCCAGGCTGCGGCGGCGTGTGCGCTCTCGTGGATCACGATACCTATGATGACGGCGACGGCGCTGGCGAGCAGGTTCATGAGGTAGCTGCTGGACATGACGATCTCCTAGCGGACGCGGCGCGAGGCGCGCGTGAGCAGGTGGTCGATCACAAACAGGATCACGGCGACGATGGCGTAATCCAGGCGGAACACGCCGCCAAAGGGAGAAGTGATGACGCCATAGCCGGCGATGGCGCTCGGAAGCGCGCGCGAAAGCTCAACGACAAAGCCCACAATCTGCAACTTGGCGGTGAGGCCGCTAAAGCACAGCAGCACGGTCATCGCGCTCATAAAGATGCCGCAGATGCGACAGGCAATGGCGATGATGCTCATCGCCACGGCAGCGGCCTTACGAGAGTTCACGCGCGGTCTCCTCTTCAATCTGGGTGGAAAGCTCCAGCCATTCGTCCTCGAGCTTGGGTAGCTCTTGCTTAAGGCCGTTATATTCCCCCAGTGCGGCGTTGAACTTGTCTTGATCGGCATAAAGCTCTTCGCTGGCCATCAATTCCATAAGCTCGTCATAGCGGGCGCGCTTTTTGTCGAGCTCTGCCTCGATCTTCTTGAGCTGGTTACGCACGCCCTTGAGCCTTTTTGTTGAGCGCTGCGCGGGCCTGAGCCTCGGCGCGCTTCTGCTCCTTGGTCTTTTGCCCTCGGCAGGCTTAGAGCGGCGGCGGCGCAGTCGGGCTGGCCGCGGTGACCTTGGCGGACTTGGCCGCGGCCGGCGCACTCTCCCCTGCCGCCTCGGCGGCGGCGCGGGCCGCGAGGTCCTCGCGCTTGTAGAGGTAGTAGTCGTAGTCGCCGTCGTAGACCGTGACCTTGCCATCGCGGATGTCGATCACGCGGTTGGCCACGGCGCGCACCAGGTGCTCGTCGTGGCTGATCAGCACGATGGTACCGGGGAAGTTTTGCAGGGCGTTCTCGAGCATGTCCACCGAGTCGATGTCTAGGTGGTTGGTGGGCTCGTCCAGGCATAGGAGCGCCTCGGGCGCCACGAGCATCTTGGCCAGGGCCAGACGCGCCTTTTCGCCTCCGGAGAGGACGCGAACCTGCTTCTCGATGGAATCGTTGTCGCTAAACAGGAAGGCGCCCAGCAGGCTGCGCTGCTGCGGCACGGTCCACTTGGGCGTGACGGTGTCGATCTCTTGCAGAACGGTGTTGGACTCGGTCATGCCCTCGAGCGCGTGCTGGGCGTAGTAGGCCACGCCCACGTTGGTGCCCAGGTCCCGGGTGCCGGTGGTGGGCGGCTCCAGGCCAGCGAGGATCTTCATGAGCGTGGACTTGCCGGCGCCGTTGGGGCCAACGAGTGCTACGTGTTCGCCGCGGTAGAGCTTGAGGTCGATGTCGCTGTAGATGTGCTTGTCGCCGTAGGACTTGGAGACGCCCTCGAGCCCCACGACCATGTCGCCGGAGCGCGGCGGATCGGGGAACTTAAAGTCGATGTGCTTGTGGCCCTCGGGCAGGATGACGAGCTCCTTTTTTGATCTGCTCGATCTTGCGGATGCGCTCCTGGGCCCTGGGCAGCCTTGGTGGGCTTGTAGCGGAACTTGTCAACGAAGACCTGCATATGGCGATGTCGCGCTCCTGGGCGGCGCGCTTGGGCGCGCATCTGCTCCAGGTTGTCCTCGCGCTGCTTGAGGTAGCTGCTGTAGTTGCCGGTGTAGGTGGTTACGCGGCGGTTCTCGAGTGCGGCGACGTGGTCGACGCAGGCGTCCATAACGCGCGGTCGTGGCTGACGATGAGCACAGCGCCGTCATAGTTGGCGATAAAGCCGGCAGCCACTGGACGCTCTCGAGGTCCAGGTGTTGGTGGGCTCGTCCAGAAGCAGCAGGTCTGGGGTGACGCAGGAAGAGCCTTTTGCCAGCGCAATACGCATCTGCCAGCCGCCGGAGAACTCGGAGCATGGGCGCTCCAAAGTCGGTGACCTTGAAAGCCCCAGGCCGGACAGGATCTTGCGGGCGTTGCTCTCGAGCTCGTAGCCGCCCAGGTGCTCAAAGCGGTCCTGGACCTGGCCGTACTCGTTAAGGAGTGCTTCGACGTCCTTGCCCAGCTCGGAGAGCTCGGTGATCTGGGCTTGCAGCTCGTTAGCGCGCTCGCCCATGCGGCGGATTTCCTTGGCGGCGGCCATGACCTCGGCAAGGATGGTGGTGTCCTTGTGCTCTAGGTTGGTTTCCTGCTCTAGGTAGCCCACCTGGCAGTCTTTGGCGTACTGGACCTGGCCTGCGTCGGGGACTGTCGATGCCCATGATGATCTTAAGCATGGTAGTTTTCGCCGGCGCCGTTGGGGGTCCCAACGAGCGCGAAGCGCTCGCCGGGGGCTTGATCTGGAAGGACGCGCCGCTAAAGAGGACGCGTGCGCCGAAGCTTTTTTGCGATCTTGTCGACCAGGAGGATCATGGTGCCGCCTTTGACCTTGTGTGCCTATATGAAAAAAGGG
>ENA-OQES01000048-OQES01000048.1-human-gut-metagenome-genome-assembly--contig:-NODE-48-length-47240-cov-6.063719_pt1 | contig 47240 bp, 52 predicted proteins | sample MGYA00242798_ERZ504641 | MGnify/ENA primary metagenome ERZ504641 (study PRJEB26092, sample SAMD00036327) | human gut metagenome | host: Homo sapiens | study: EMG produced TPA metagenomics assembly of...
AGAATGTCAATATCGCCAACAAGGGGGAAGTGTACCATTTTAGTAGAATACCGACCCAGTGTTCCTCTCCCCCACAACCCCCTCTCCAGCTGGCTGAAGAAACAGCCAACTGAAAAAGAGAATATCGGCTCTTATAAGCATCTTACCTGTCCACAGGCAAGGTGCATTTTTAATTTCAAAAATCGGAGGTCATCATGGGCAAATATCAAAAAAAATATTGAGGCTGCACGGCGCATCAGCGTCATGCAGTACCTTGAAACCTACCATCCCGGCGAGCTTGTCCGCAAAACAGACAAGGAGTATTGCACCAAGACGCACAGCAGCCTTGTTATCACGCCCGCAAATGGGCTGTTTCACTGGTTTTCGCAGAGCAAGGGTGGCAACAATGCACTCGACTATCTGGTAAAGGTTGAGGGCATGGACTTTGTCTCGGCGGTACGGTTGTTGAGTGCAATAGCTCCCGCGCCTGTTTCTATTCAGACGGCTAAGGCTTCTTCTCCCCAGCAGCACACGACCCGCCCGTTTGAGTTACCCACCGCAGATCGAAACACCGAAGCTGCAACGGCCTATCTGATGCACCGTGGCATCAGTCCGAAAGTGCTGCGCTACTGTGTGGGTAGTGGAATCCTATACCAAACTACGCGCGGCAACTACCGCAACTGCGTTTTTGTGGGCAAAGATGAAAACGGCGTACCGCGCTCTGCTTTTCAGCGCTGCTGTCAAGGCAGCTTTCGCGGAGATGTCGCGGGCAGCCAAAAACAGTATGGCTTTCTGATTCCCGCCGAATCAGAAAACTGCGATACCGTGGAAATCTACGAAGCCCCCATTGATGCCATGTCCGGCGCAACGCTGCGGCAGTACAAACACGATTCCCCGTGGCGCAGCGTCCACTACTTGGCGCTGGGCGGGTTGAACCATCAGCCGATTGACTACTTTTTGCAGCAGCATCCCGAAGTAAAGCGCGTGTCGCTTTGCTTTGACCGTGACGACCCCGGACGGAACTTCACAAAAATTGTTGCGAAACGGCTTGCAGAACGCGGATATGTCGTACAGGACACGCCCCCCGCCATAGGCAAGGATTATAACGACTATCTGCTGGCGGCTCGTAGACTTATCAGCATGGAACGGTAAAGGAGCAGAAAATGAAAACTATTGCAGTAGCAAACCAAAAAGGCGGTGTGGGCAAAACGACCACCACCGTAAATCTTGGCACAGCACTTGCGGCGATGGGCTACAAGGTGCTGTTGGTGGACGCCGACCCGCAGGGCGATTTGAGCAGCTATCTCGGCTATGCGGGCACCGAAAACGGCGCAACAATCAGCGACCTAATGGAATCTGTTATCAAGGACGAAAAGCCGCCAGAAGTGGTAATTCACCATGAAGAAAAGGTAGATTTCATTCCCTCCGACATTGGTCTGTCTGATATGGAAGTGAGCCTTGTAAACGTTATGGCGCACGAGAAAATCATGGAACAGGCATTGGAGCCGTTCAAGGATAAATACGACTACTGCTTGATCGACTGTATGCCCTCGCTGGGCATCATCACCGTAGCATCGCTTGTTGCGGCTGACAGGGTGTTGATTCCTGTGCAGGCACAGCATTTCGCCCTCAAAGGTCTGGTGTCCCTGTTCAAATCCGTCAACCAAGTAAAGCGCCGTATCAATCCCCGGCTGGATATTGACGGCATTGTGCTGACGATGGTGGACAAGCGCACCAACCTATCCAAAGATGTGTGTGCTGCCCTGCGCAGTGCCTACGGTCACGCGCTGAAAATTTACCGTGCAGAAATCCCGGTCAGTACGCGCACAGCAGAAAGCGCTGCCAGTACACATAGCGTGCTGACCTACGATGCCAACGGGCCAGCCAGTATGGCATATAAAGCGCTTGCCAAGGAGGTGACGGAAAATGAGAGAGTACGGCAGCAACATCAATCTGCCCTCACTCGATAATCTCTTTTCGAGTGAGCAGGAGCGGCAGGACGCAAAATTAGAGAAAATCCAAATTTTGCCGCTGACGGAACTACATCCCTTTCGAAATCACCCTTTTCAAGTCCGTGACGATGACGAAATGGACAAAATGGTGGACAGTATAAAAGAATACGGCGTTATGACCCCTGCCATTGTCCGCCCTCGGAAAGATGGTGGGTATGAAATTGTAGCGGGCCACCGCCGCTGTCATGCCAGCCAGCGGGCGGGCGTGGAAACTATGCCCTGCATTGTGCGGGATATGGACGACGATACTGCTATTATTCTGATGGTGGACAGTAACTGCCAACGAGAGCATATTTTGCCGAGCGAAAAGGCGAAAGCGTATCAGATGAAGCTGGAAGCTGTAAAGAGAAAGGCCGGTAGACCGTCGAAAAAATAATTCGGCCCAAGTTGGGCCGAATTTATGGGCTTCTGAAAAAGTTGCAGCTGATGCAGGAGAAAGTAGGTCACAGGTAAAAAGATTTATTGCATTGAACAACCTCACGCCAGCTTTAATGCAGATGGTAGATGCGGGCCGTCTGAAAACGACACCCGCCGTAGAACTTAGCTACCTTACCCCAGAAGAACAAGAGGACTTCCTCTCTTACATGGAATCCGAGGGTTGCACACCATCGCTATCACAGGCGCAAAAGCTCAAAGAAGCCAGCAAGGAAAGCGTACTGACACCAGCAAAAAATCCAGCATATTATGGCCGCCAAACCGCCAAGTGTAAAACCGCGTGACCCGCAGCTTATGATTCCCGTTGCAAAAGTTGAACGATACTTTCCGAAAGGCTTTACAAGCGACCAGATGCAGCAGGTTATCGTAAAACTGCTGGAAAACTATGCCCGCGCCCACCAGCACGGCAGCAGATGAGGGGGGACACCGATGACGAGATTATTAGTTGTTGAACCCAGCTACTGCCCTTATCAAGCGGGTTTTTCCAGTGCGGCGACTGCGGTTTCCGAGGTAATCGAGGGTGAAAGCCAAATTCTAAAACCGTTTGGCACACCTCGCATCGGGCTGATATGCAGCAAAGCCCAAAGCCGACTGAAATATAACAGACAGGTCAATGACGAGGGAATTACCGTGCGCGGGCGATTTCTCATCTGCGGGCTAAATGGTGATAAAGTCGTGGGCTTATCCAAAGACCAGGCAGACCGATACAGCCGTCTACTTTTTCTACCGCAAGTCGAAGATATGGCAAGCGGTGAACTGCCCGCCGCAAAGGTACGCCCGCAGGATGAACGCTACGGGAACAAACTATCCTTTTTGGGAAAGGTTGGAAAGATAATGGAAGAAAAGACAGATAAAGTAGTCGGCTACATCGAATATCTCGGTGCAGGCGGGATGATCGGTGAAATCGTTCCTTACACAAGCGTGGAAAAATTCAAGGATGAAATTCTGGATTCCTTGGATTGTGGGCGGCCAGTGACACCGGTTGTATTCTCAGATGAACTGGATGAGCCACTCCAATTTGATTCAGACACCTATTTTCCGTGGGGATTTCGCAGCGAAAAGCGAGTGCAAATCCCTTATGAAATCTATCAAACTAACAGGCGAGACCTTGTTTTTATGGAGTATTCTCCTGCGAGGCTCGCTGCCGGAGCAAAGGACTACGAACTCGTGTACAAGGGGCAGATGGAGCGTTGGGAAACGCTGGACAGCATTTATTCACGGCATAATCGGGATGACCGTCCAAACGCCAAAAGTATGCGTTCCGTCTCTGTCAGCGATATTATTGTGACACACAAAGATAACGAGACACACGCTTTTTATGTTCAGCCGATTGGGTATAAGCAGGTAGATAACTTGTTGCCGGAACTTGAAAATGCCACACCGTCAAAAGCAGAACAGCACGAGCGATAAGGAGCAGCCTATGGCTAAATACGAAAATATCCGTGCGCTTGCCAAAAAGGCAACTGCAAGCCGTCACGGAGAGCAGCGACCGCTGGAAAGCATTTTTGCAGACAGCGGCCATTGCTTATAATTATAGTTTCCCGAACCAGCTTTTGATTCACGAGCAAAGCCCCACCGCCACAGCCGTGGCCGACATAGCCTACTGGAATAATAATGCGGGTCGCTGGGTCAAGCGCGGCGCACACGGTATCGCGGTATTTGACACTCGCGCCAATTCTTCCCGGCTGCGGTATCTGTTTGATATTTCCGATACCATCCCCCGCGCAGAGATTCCCGAAGCGCTGCCGTGGGTCATTACAGACCAGAACTGGCGGCCTGTTTGGGATAAAATCGTAGCGGATAATCACGCTGACAGCATCCAGAGCGCCCTCCTCATGCTCTCCACATCCTGCGTTGCCCAGCGCAGCGCCATGTTCACAACCGCACTGGGAAAAGCCATAGACGGCAGCAGCTTACAGTGGGCCAAGCCGGACGAACAGCGGCAGCTATTTTTACAGCTTATCACCCAAAGCTGTCTGTATATGGCCGCGCTGCGGTGCGGCGTGGATACTGCGCGGCTGGACCTGTCTGCCCTTGAGTCCGTGAACCAGTTTGATACAAACCGCATCACTCTGTGTTTGGGCAGCGCTTGCCAACAGGCGGCACGGCCTCTCATGCAGCAGATCGGTAGCATCACGAGAGAAATCGACAGTGTTGCACGCGCCGAAAAAAGTCCGCTATTATGGTGACAAACAGGAAGAAACCAATAACACCAAGGAGGTCAACAATGGAGTACATGATGGTGAACGGCTACCAAATCCCGGCGCTGACGCTGAACGAGCCGCCGATGCCGGAAATCGGCAAGTACGGCAGCCTGCGGCGGAAATTCTTGCGAGAGAACGCGCCGGTGGTGTTCGACGAGATGCTGCTGGAGGGAACGCTGTACCCGCATCTGGCGGAGATGGACAACGCGGTACACCGGCAAATCGAACAGACGATGCAGACGCTGATGCAGCAGAGCACCGCCCCGAACCGGCAGACCGACCCTATGGGCTGGACGCAGTGGATGAACGCCTTGCAGAGCCAAGCCGAGGAACTGGCGATGCAGCAGATTTACAGCCTGTAATACAAGAACCCCAAGCGGAGAGCGATACCACGCCCTCCGCTTTTTCTGTACCCATTTCTGATTTGCCGCCGCTGAGCGATGAACTGATTCTAGGCTTGCTGGCGAAAGAATCCTCCAGCCGTGCCGACAATGCGGCTATTCTGGAATATTTCAATGAGCATCCCGACCTTGCCGAGCGCAGCGCCTTTTGCAAGCACTGTTACAAGCAAATTTATACATATTTGTTCGTGGATGACAATACCGTGGGTTTTATCCGGCATGATATGTACCTTGAACTTTGGGAGGGCAACTATCTTACCAAAACAGCACAGGTCAATCTGACATGGGATGCTGTTGCCGCAAAGATTGCTGACCTTATCGAGCAAGGGCGTCTGATGGTCCCCATCAAGGCTACACCCGTGCAGCAGCAGATGGAGCAGCTTACCCTTACCCCCGAAGATTCTGAAAAGGCAGGGCTGCCGAGCCATGAGCAGCAAGCAAAAAGCATCGACCTTGCGGCAGAAGTCAAAAAGTGGAACAAGCCCGTCATTGACGCATCCGGCAAGTACATTACGGAGCAGGACATTACCGATGCACTGTGCAAAGGCGGCGGGTTTGAAGATAGCAAATTTCGCATTCAGCAATATCTCTCTGCACAGGTACTTCCTATCGAGGAAGATCAGGCCCGCTGGCTGAAAAAGGAATACGGCATCGGCGGCGGCACATGGTTCTTCCGTGATGGTGGGCACGGCTTTCTTAACCACATGGGCAAAAATTCTTGAAATCACCCGACGTACAGAGGACGGCGAGTATCGCCGCGTTTTGAAGTGGAAAGAGGTTGCCCAACGCCTGCGGCTTTTAGTTTACAACGACCAGTATCTGACCGATGCCGAAAAAGGCCCCCATATCAGGCATGGGCAGCAGAACAGCAAGCCGCTCGTGCAGCGAACGATGCCGCACTCGCCCATGCAAAACACGCTATCGCGGATTTCTGCGAGAATGAGGGGCTAAACGAGCCGAATTTCTCCGACTTGACCCGCGTGGAGTTTGCTTACTCTACCACCGAGGACGATGAGCACGAGATCCAAGTGTATGCCAATCTTCTGCGGAACGAAATCCGCTATGAGGTTGACGGTAACATTGTCCATATCGACTACTTCCAAGATAACCACGAGCTTGCTGCGCAGGGCATTGAAAACAGCGCCTTCTCGGATTTTATCAATACCGCCGAAGCAGAGTTTGAAAAGCATCATCCGACTACAAGAAAAGTCGAAAAATCACCTGTAACTATCGGCAGCACGGTTTATCTGGAAGATGCCAGACCCTTTACCGTGGAGGAAATCGGCAGAGAAAACATTCATCTGCGGGATGAAAGTTTCCCGCTGGTAGGCCGTGCCGTCAGCCACGAGGAGTTTGCGCGGCTGCTTGCTGCCAACCCCAAAAATGCAGCACTATCCGCCCCGGAAGTTCCAAGCCGCCAAGAGCAGCCGGAAGAAACTGCCGAACCCATCGTGGGCGAAGTCATCGAAGAACCCAGCCCCTTTGTGGCACAGGTTATGGCGGACGCAGAACGGCTTTCGGCAGAAGATGAACCTTACCACCGCGAACCCATTACCTATGAAGCTCCCTATCTGGACAACCTGCCGACAGCACCGCGCGAAAAGTTTGCAGCCAACATTGCCGCCATCCAAAAGCTGAAAGAAATTGAGCAGCGCGTAGCGAACGGTGGCAGCCCTGCTTTTGAGGATGAGCAGAAAATTTTTAGCACAGTACACGGGCTGGGGCGGGCTTTCGGATGCGTTCGACCCGAACAAAAGTACATGGTCGAACGAGTACAGCCAGCTGAAAGCAGCATTGTCTGAATCCGAATACGAAGCTGCCCGCAGCAGCACTCTGACGGCGTTTTATACCCCTGTCACCGTTATCCACCCCATCTACCGCGCACTGGAACGCTTCGGCGTAAAGGGCGGAAAAACTCCTAGAACCCAGCATGGGCACAGGCGCATTTCTCGCACACGGACATTTTGGCAGCAGTGATGCCAAATTCTACGGCGTAGAATTGGACAGCATCACAGGCCGCATCTCCAAGCAGCTATATCAAAAGGCCAATATCCAAGTGACCGGCTATGAAAATGCGCTTCTCCCCGACAACTATTTTGACTGCGTTATTGGCAATGTCCCTTTCGGCAATTTCCAAGTCAATGACCCGCAGTATAACCGGCTGCATTTTCCCATTCACGACTATTTCTTTGCCAAGAGCATCGACAAGCTGCGCACCGGCGGCATCATGGCGTTCATCACCTCCAGCGGCACATTGGACAAAAAGGATGACCGCGCCCGCAAGTACATCGCCGAGCGCTGCGACCTCATCGGTGCGGTGCGCTTGCCCAACAATGCGTTCAAGGGCAGCGGCACAAAAATCATGACGGATGTAATTTTTCTGCAAAAGCGCGATACGCTGCGCCAGCAGGACGAGCCTTGGCTGCACCTTGCAGAAGATGCCAACGGCATTACCATGAACCGCTACTTTGTGGAGCACCCCGAAATGATTTGCGGCAGAATGGAGATAGTCTCCGGTCCGTATGGCCCGACTTCCACCTGTCAGCCGATAGATCCCGATGCGGTGGATCGTTTCGGAAAGCCGTTGCTGGAAACGCAAATCGACACTGCCATGCAGCACTTGACCGCCACGCTGACAAAAGCCGAAATCTCTGTGCAGGAAGAAAGCGGCGAGGACACCAAGTACATTGATGTCGACCCCTTTGTGCGTAATTTCAGCTACACGGTAAAGGACGATAAAATCTATTACCGCGAAGGCGCAGTCATGCGGGAGTGTAATCCCAACGCAGCATCTGCCGAGCGTATCCGCAAACTGGTGGAACTGCGCGATACCACCCGCGCTCTGATCGATGCGCAGTTGCAGGACTTGTCGGACGAGGAAATCCGCCGTCTGCAAGCCCAGCTTAACCGCCAGTATGATGCCTTCCGCGGCAAGCACGGCCTAATCAACAGCCGCAGCGCGGAGTTGTCTTTCCGGGATGACAGCAGCTACTATTTGCTGTGTTCACTGGAAAATGTCGATGAAAAAGGAAACTTTATCAGCAAGTCGGATATGTTCACCAAAAGGACTATCCGCTCTGCACAGATACCAGACCACGCCGACACGGCATCGGACGCTCTGGCACTGAGCATCGGGGAACGTGCCAAGGTCGATATGCCTTACATGATGCACCTTACCGGGAAAGATGAAGCAACGCTTGCCAAGGAACTGGCGGGCGTTATTTTTGTAGAGCCTTTCCGCAAACAGGAGGACGGCAGCCCTGTTTACCTTATGGCGGACGAGTATTTATCCGGCAATGTACGCGAAAAGCTGCGTATTGCTCATGTTGCAGCCGACCAAGACCCAGCGTTCCGCATCAATGTAGAAGCGTTGGAACAGGTGCAGCCCAAGGACTTGACGGCGGGCGAGATAACGGTCCGGTTGGGTGTTACATGGATCGGGCCGGAAATCATCAAGCGGTTTGCCGATGAACTTTTTCAGTCAACCTACCGCGAACAGAAAATAGCTGTCCGTTACAATGAATATCTGAATAACTGGTATATTTCCAACAAGAGCCAAGGCAACGATAATATCCGCGTCACGAACACCTACGGCACAAAACGTATCAACGGCTATCATTTGTTGGAGAACGCACTCAACCTGCGGGCCACCAAAATTTACGATACAATCTATGACGAAAACGGCAAGGAGCAGCATAAACTCAATGGTCCTGCCACCGAAGAAGCACAGGCCAAGCAGCGGATGATAGAAGATGCTTTTAAAGACTGGATTTTCAAGGACCGTGAACGCCGGGAAAGCTTGGTGGCGCTGTACAATGAAAAGTTCAACTGCATTCGCCCCCGTGAGTACGACGGCAGCCACATCCAGTTTTTCGGCATGAACCCGGAAATCGCGCTGCGGCCCCACCAGCGCAATGCCATTGCACATATTTTGTACGGGCACAACACACTGCTGGCGCACACTGTTGGCGCGGGTAAAACTTACGAAATGGTTGCCGCCGCAATGGCAAAAAAAGCGGCTGGGCCTGTGCAGTAAAACGCTTGTTGCCGTGCCAAACCATCTGACAGGCCAGTTTGCCAGTGAAGCACTGAAACTGTATCCCAACGCAAACATTTTAGTCACAACGCAGCGTGATTTTGAAAAAACGAACCGCAAGCGGTTTTGCGCCAAAATTGCCACCGGCAACTATGACATTGTGGTAATCGGTCACAGCCAGTTTGAAAAGATTCCACTTTCCGATGCCAGAAAAGCCGAGTTTATCCGCAAGCAAATTGACGAACTGGAGATGCAGTTGGAGAGCATGGACAACAGCGACAGCCGTCTGACCGTCAAGCAGTTGGAAAGTAAGAAAAAGCAGTTGAAAACCAAGCTGTCAAATTTGCTGGACGCCCCGAAGCGGGATGATGTGGTGACTTTTGAGGAACTGGGTGCAGACTCCCTCATGGTCGATGAAGCACACAATTTCAAGAACCTCATGACCGTTACAAAGATGCACAACATCGCGGGTATCAGCACCACCGAGAGCCAAAAGGCCAGTGACCTGTTTATGAAGTGCCAGTACCTTGATGAAATCACCGGGGCGCGGGGCGTAACGTTTGCCACGGGCACCCCCATTTCCAACAGCATGACCGAGCTATATACCATGCAGCGCTATTTGCAGCAGTACACCTTGGAACGCAACGGCCTTGCAAACTTTGATAGTTGGGCGGCCACCTTTGGCGAAACCGTCACAGCCATCGAACTTGCGCCGGAGGGAACCGGCTACCGCACAAAAACACGCTTTGCTCGTTTTTTCCAATCTGCCAGAACTTATGGCAATGTTCAAAGAATGCGCTGACATTCAAACAGCAGATATGTTGAAACTGCCTGTCCCTGCTCTTGTGGGCGGCAAGCCGACCAACATCCAGCTAAAGCCCTCTGAAATACAAAAATCAGATGGTAGCGGAATTGGGCGAACGGGCCCGACAAAATCCGCAATAAATGGTAAGGCCCTATGAGGACAATATGCTGAAAATCACCAACGACGGGCGCAAGTTGGCGCTGGATCAGCGCTTGATCGACCCCGACTTGCCCGATGATCCTGACAGCAAGGTCAATATCTGTGTGGGCAAAATTTTTGAGATATGGGAACAGACCATGCCCAACGCAGTGCGCAGCTTGTTTTCTGCGATCTGTCTACGCCCAAGGCGGGCGTTTTCAATGTCTACGATGACATGAAAGCAAAGCTGATCGAGCGCGGAATCCCCGAAACAGAAATTGCCTTCATCCATGAAGCGAACACCGATGCCCGCAAGACGGAACTTTTCGGAAAAGTTCGCAGCGGTGCAGTTCGCGTTCTGATGGGCAGCACCGCCAAAATGGGAGCCGGAACCAATGTCCAAAAGCGGCTGATTGCGTTGCACCATCTGGATGTACCGTGGCGGCCATCTGATATTGAGCAGCGTGAGGGCAGAATATTACGACAGGGCAATGAAAATAAGGAGGTCTATGTTTTCCGTTATGTCACCGAAGGTACATTTGATGCCTACAGTTGGCAGCTTATCGAAAATAAGCAAAAATTCATCGGGCAGATCATGACCTCAAAATCTCCGGCTCGCAGCTGCGATGATATGGACGAGGCCGCGCTGTCCTACGCCGAGGTAAAGGCATTGGCGGCTGGCAATCCGCTTATCAAGGAAAAGATGGACTTGGACGTGCAGTTGACCCGTCTTAAAACACTGAAAGCTGCCCATGACAGCCAGCGTTATGAGCTGGAGAACAAAATTGCCATCGGCTTCCCGGCTGAAATCCGAAAATGCAAAGAACAGATTGAAAATGCCACGGTAGACGCCGCCACCGTAAAGGAACACTCCGTAGTGGATGCGGACGGCAAAGATGTTTTCTGTATCCAGTTGGAAAAGAAAGTTTACTACGAAAAAGAACCTGCGGGGAAAGCCCTGTTAGGTCTGCTGGGCTTGGCACTGAATAGCGAAAAGCCCGTACCTATCGGGCATTTCAAGGGTATGGAACTGCAAATCCAACATCTGCCTTTTGGCAACGAGTACCATGCAAGATTGGCTGGCTCTGGTACATATAGCACTCAGCTGGGAGCTGATGTGCTAGGCAATCTGACACGCCTTTTCAATTTGGCAAATGGTATTGAACCGAGCATTGAAAAGACCCGCAATATGCAAATCCAGTTGGAACAGCAGCTTGCCAGCGCCGAGGAAGAAGTCAAGCGGCCATTTCCACAGGCAACGGAACTGACTGAAAAGAGTAAGCGCCTTGCGGTGCTGGAGGGACTGCTGAACATGAACGACAAAGACATTGTGACCGACACCGAGCCGGAACAACAGTGTCAGACCGACAATCGACAGCGTGGACAGGGGGAACGATAAATTCTATGATTAAAGGCAGAAAGACCAATCGTATACGCGACCACCCCAAGGATGAAAGGAGTAGTTTTTATGAAAAAATCTATTGTTGCATTGGGCATGGTATTGGCGCTGTCCGGGTGTGCAGCGGCAGCGGATGAAACTCTTGCGGCTGAACCGGCTGCACTGGTGGAAATCTCACTGGCCACCGAAGAAACTGCGCAGCCGGTGGAAGCTGCTGCAGCTGCCGAACCTGCGCAGACTGCAACCCCTGCGCCGACACCCGAACCGACACAGGCCCCCACGCCCGCGCCGACAGCAGAGCCTACGGCAGTCCCCACCGCAGAACCCACGCAAGCCCCGGTGGAGGAAACCGTAGCCGCCACTCCGGCACAGGTTAGTATGAGTTATGGTGCGGTGCCGTTCGACCTTGCAGCCGGTACGGAGCAATGGTGGAGCATCGACAGCAGCGACAGCGCATACTGGGCCGTGCAGGAGAACATCAACGCCATCCGTGCGGCGGCGGGACTTTCCCCTCTGGCAATGGACGGCGGGCTGAGCGCGGCGGCAGATGCCCGCTGCGAGAGCTTTGTCGCGGGCGGTGCGTTCGACCACAGCGGCATGACCACCCGCAGCGAAATCTGCGCAGCCGGTCCTATCGGCTCGGCCAGCAGCGTATGCAGCTATTGGCAGAACAGTCCTGCCCACTATGCCAACATCACCAACGCCAGCTTTATGAGCATGGGTGTGGCCTGTTGGTTTTGCTCCACCGCCGAGGGGCAGTATACCTACTGGACTGTCACATTCAACTAAAACTCCTACTTGTTTTCATACACAAATTATGATATAATTTCTGTATGAAAGAGAGGTGCTATCTATGCCGAACATTCGTTCCAGCGCAGATTTAAGGAACAACTACAATGACATTTCCTCTTACTGCCATGCCTACAACGAGCCGGTCTTTATTACCAAAAACGGTAAGGGCGACCTTGCCGTTATGAGCATGGAAACCTACGAGGAAATGGCGGGTCGCATTGAACTGTACAGCAAGCTGCAAGAGGGCCTTGCCGACGTGGAAGCCGGGAACACGCGCCCCTTTGCCGATGTTATGGCTGATTTGCGCCACCGCAGGGAGCGCAGATGAAATACAACATTCACATTACCCACGCTGCCGAGCGCGATATGGCGAACGCCTACGACTATATCGACCTTGTACTGAAAAATCCAACTGCCGCCGACAAGCTGTTGGATGCGGCCGACGAAAAAATTCGGAGCACTGGCAGAATTCCCGCACAAATTTGAAGTCGTTTCCGACAAACTGCTTTCCTTATGGGGAATCCGCTTCACCATCGTTATGAATTACCTTGCGTTTTACACGGTGGACGATGCCACGCAAACGGTGCATATCGTGCGGTTTCTCTATGGCAAAAGCAACTGGATCACCATTCTGAAAACAGATGCAGCAAACGGCAGTTTGCCGGTTTTCTCATAACCGAATACTTTACCCAAGCGCTCACTTTTGTGGGCGCTTTTTCTATTGGAGGAAAACATGATTTATGAAGAACTTATTGAAGAATTAGCGTTGACCCTGCTTACAAAGGCAAGGTATGAGGGCTGTATTAGCGTTATAGACGGTTTCTCACAGTGCGAGGAAGATAAAACTCGCATAGAGTATCCTGTTGACGCTGTTATGCGCATCATGCCGGTGGGCAGCGAAATCTGGCCGGAAGAGTGCGAACCATTGCTGCAAAAAAATCGGTGCTGAAACGATCGGAGACGTTGCCGATTATCTGAACAAAAACGAATCCGAAAATTCAAGTGCCGATGATGTTCTTTCTACTGCATTGCTCAAAATCTGCTATGAAAATATGGACATGGACGGCAAGATGGTAATTTTGGGAAGATATGCTTGAAAATAACTCCTTGGAATGGAGAGATGTTGAATGATTTGCATACACGAAGTGATTTATTCAGTATGCAGTCGTAAATTTTTGTGGAATCTTATCTGCTTCGGAGGATTTTATGACGCACGATGAAATGATGAGTCTGTTAGCCAACACATTGGCAGATGCAGCCGGACACGCTGGCTGTTTACCTATTTTGGACTGTTTCAGCCCGCATCCGGGAGAGGAAGTAACCGTAAGCATTCCTATGTGTGACGACACGGTGGATATTGTGCTGGAAGATCTCGATTTTCCGCACGAGTGGGAAGAATTGTTGGAGAACAGCGGTGCAGATACTATGGGCGACCTTGTTGATTACCTGTGCCATTGTTCGCAAAACAATATTTCTCTTGCCATTTCCCCTGAAGATGAGGAAAAGCTGTATGCAACGCTGATTGATGTCTGCTATGATAATATGTCTTATGACAGGCAGGTCGATTTTTGGCGTCATGTGATGGAAACCAATTCTTTGGTGTGCGAGGTAAAAGAATGACCTCGCAGGAGCAGCTCTGCGAAAAAATTGCGGGTGGAGCAGAGCGCCTATTGCCTATGGCTGACCGCACAGCCGCCAGAAGAAATTCTACACCACGCCTACGAGTACAGCGTCCGTGAGGACATTATTCTTGCAACGGAAGAAGTGAACCTCACCCCTGCACAGGTGCGGGCACTGCTGAAATCTCCCGCGCCGCTGGCGGATGTGTATAAGGATTTTTCCAAGCTGGAAACCGATTATATGAGCATTGTGGCTCAGTGCGTGGAAGACCGTGCAGATGACTTGCTGAAAAAGGAGCAGCAGCAGAATCCACCCAAAGTATATCGACAGTCCGTCACTTATGCCCGCGAACACGGCGAATTGCAGCAGTACCATGCGTCTTGCCACTTGAATGAAAGGTGTCGGGACGAGATTGACGCAGCGCTTGCACAGCGCTTTGATGGTATGCGGCTGGGCGCTGGCGCTGTTGAACAGGTAGTGGCGGAATATGGTTTGGAGCGCACAAAATATGTGTTGGCAGCGGCCATTCAAACCCGTGATGGAGATGGTCGTATTTCTCACACAAATAGAGAATGGGCAGATTCCATTCGCACGATCAAAGATATGGATCGCCGTGGATTTGACCGTTCCTGTTACTACGCTGACCTACAAGCGCATACCTGCCTATTGGACGGTTTTGTAAATCAAGTGCGAAAATTTGAAAAAGCCAAAGCCCAGCCCGCTCAGGATACCCCCGAAAGATAACCGCAGCGTCTGCATTTTGCAGGCGCTTTTTTTCGTGAAAAAATCTCTGTTTTGAAAGGATTTCACAATGAAAGAAACACATTATAAATTGAAGCATCGTGTTACCGCACTGTTTGCGGCGGCGGTAATGCTCTGCTCCATGCTGCCCGGTGCAGCGTTTGCGGAGGAACCCACACCGCAGCCCACCGAGGAAACCGTGCAGATGGAGCAGCAGACCGAGCCGTCTGAAACAGACAACGGCCAGACCGATGCCAGCAGCCCCGACCTCGGAGCAGCTACCGAGGAAAGCGCAGCACCAACCACGGATGAGCCTGCTGAAGAAAACGAGCCTTACACCTTTGACGGTGAGGTTTTGTATCAGGATATGCCGGACGCCCCCACAGGCTCCTACCTTGGCAGCTACGGTTTGCCGGTAGCGACCGGTGAAACCAAAATCGGGCTTGGCGCGTGGGATGCCGATTTAGAGCAGGATAGTTATCTGAGCGCCGAGGCGCTGGACAGCGACAACCTGACGCTGGCAACGCCCTTGCTGGAAGATACCGACTACGCCATTGTGCCGATTCTGGCGCAGGTGGAGTACCCCACCGACGGCAGCACCGTTGATCTGGTTCTGCCGGACAGCGTGACTCTGCTGGACTACTACGGCGAGCCCGCCAAGGATGCCGAAAGTCTGCTGCATAGCGAATACAGCGAAACCTCCGCTGCTGTGCTGGGTGTATATGTGCAGGCAGATGCGGATTTTACCGCACAGCTGGTTTATACCGCCCCGGACGGCAGCTGCCTGACCAAAACCTTGCAGGTGACCATCGACCGCAATGCGACTGCCGAGTATCCTTTCCCTGACAGCGAAATTGCCACCTTTGCCGAGCGCCCCACCCCTGCGGTGACAAGCGGCAAGATCACCAAGGTTGCCAAGGTCAACGGCACTTGGCTGATCTGGTTCAACGGCGAACCCGCCTACTGCTGCACCCACGGTGCCAACGGTCAGCCTGCAGGATGCCCGACATACACCTATGTGAACACTTCCACGGTCAACGCAGACCAGTGCATCCCTGGTGACCACTACGGCAACCAGATTCGCATCTGGGGCGGCTTGAACCAGCTTTCTTTGGGCGATGCGGACGATCTGCCCGCTGCTTTTTTTCCGCTGATGAGGGTGAAGAAACCTCTCTTTTGGATTTCTGTGAGTCTATTTATGACGATGTGCAGATGTATATTATCGAGAGCTTCCCCGAAAGCACCGCCGCGGAAATTTATCTTGCCTCTGCCGATGAGCTTCTGAACGGCGTGGAAACCTACGCCTCCGCCCGCGGTTACTACACCTATATCTACAACCCCGGCCGCACAGGTTGGCAGACCGTTGCCCTGATCGGACCTGAGATCGGTGAGGAGGAACCTGAGCCGGAACCTGTTGTGCAGGAATACTACGCCAGCTGGGAGGCACCGGCCCAGACCGCCAGCGGAAGTTTTGATTTTCCCTATGGAATCCGCACGGATAAGATCCAGCTGAAAACGCAGGAAAAAGTGGACGGCGCGACCATTGAGATCGAACCCATTACCAAATCCGGCAGCATTGACGGCGGCAGCTGGTCTGTCAGCCCGACAAGCAAACAGACCGTAACCACCAGCGGTCATACCGCCGATGACAACTACCAGAAGAATGGTGGTGATGCCAGTGCAAGTTGGAGTCTGCACTATGCCGTTACCAAAACATCGGGCACTCGCAATGGACAGGTTGGTCCCTTCACCACGCAGGAGGCTGCTGATGCGGCCGCCAACAGCGCCCGCGACACCGCCATTGCGGAATTGCAGGGTGAGGCCCAGAGCGCTGTCAACAACGCTATTGCGGCAGCCAAAGCGCAGCTGGGCAGCATTAAGTTCCGCTATGAAGAAATCACAGTGCCGTATGGATTCGGCAAGTACTGGGGCACGAACGGCAGCAGCCAAACGATTTCGGTACCCGCAAACACCAACAATGACTATGTCATGAAAAATGATGAGTGGAGTTTGCAGGTCAACCTCAAGAAAACCGACAGCGAAACCGGCAGCCCGATTGCCGCCGACGCCCAGTATGAAATTTATCAGTGGGACAGTGTAAGTAATAAGTTTCTTGCCACAGGCGGCTACAACACTTACAGTGTACAGCGCCAAGGCGATGGAACTTATGCGGTCATCAACAGCGCTGCCTATGCCACCACAGATGCCATGCGCCACACGCTGTATTACACCCAGCGCAATCAGGGCAAGTTCATCCTTGTGGAAACCAAAGCCCCAGCCGGGTATTTTGGTGACTGGACGGACATCGACCACCCCGGCACGGCAGGAACGCCCTTGGGCAAGCGTGCCTATTATATCGAGATTACGCAGGACAATGACAGTTCCGTGCTTTGGCTGGACAATGCCGACTACAACGCTGACATCCTGACCGCCGACAAGGGCGGTACCAAGCTGGTTACCGGTGGCGGTGTGGAAACCACCGTATCAATTTATAGTACCGCCAAAGATTCTACTCGCACTTACAGCACCGACAACAGCGGCAAAGCGGCCAACGAGGACAGCTATACCACCACCGCCACGGACGGCGTAATGAAAAACGACCGTACCTTGGGCGAAATCAGCATTTCCAAGGTGGACTTGGATGCTGCAAAGTACGTTGAAAATCACGGCAACGCCGCGCTGGACGGTGCCGTGTACGACCTCTACGCTGCCGAGGACATCACCCACCCGGACGGTGTGACCGGCGTTGTGGACTATTCCAAAATCGTGGATGCAGACGGCAACCCCCTCTGGCACACGACCATCCGCGACAACAGCGGGCAGTGGGTCAATGACTATCTGCCAATTCTCAAAAAAGACCATCTGGTAGCCAGCGCCAAAATCGAGGACGGCTGGCTGACCTTCGCAAACCTGTACCTCGGCAAATATTATGTAGTAGAGCGCTCCACCGGCACGGTCATTCCGCTGCGGGAGGGCGCTCTTGCTGTTTTCGGAACCTATCCCAACGTGGACAGCCGCACCAAGGCAGCCACCGGGCAGACCGCCGCGCTTGCCAAGAACGGCAGCGGCCAGTACACGGATTGGGTGTATCGCAATCAATTCAGCACCATTTCCAAGAGTAAAGCGCTGGACGGAAGTTGGACTTACGATGCCTACTACCTGTCCTTTGCAGGCGGCTACCTTTGCGATGAACATAACTACTACATCACGCCCGCCTATTCTGATGAGGGTTGGTATGTAGAAAAGACCACCTTTGCCGACAATCGACAGGCAGCCGGTGAACAGATCGACAAGACCAGTTACAGCGCCAATTACCACATCCATGCTGATAACGCTTTGGCCGAAAGCCAAGACCAAGTTGCCAAAGGCAATGTGGAAATCAGTAAAATCGTATCCTCCAGCGGCCAAAGCATCGGACTGGAACTGGAGGGCGCGGGCTTTACATTCTTCCTTGTGTCCGACCTGTCCAAACTGAAGCAGTTTGAGCAGACCCGCAGCGGCAGCTACACCCTGCAAAGCATTTTGGATGCCTACATTGATAAGACCTACGATAACGAGCATCCGAAGTGGGATTTTTCTGCGGAAACGCAGGCCATCGCAAAGACCTATGAGGTCAACGCTGACGAAATTGCCGCCTACAACAAAACTCTGACGGCAGCAGGTGAGAACAAGAATGGCAAGGGCAACGGCTGGCAGCCCACCGGCAGCGCCAACGAATACCAGCTTGCCGAAATCTTCAGCAATGACACCGGGAATATTCGTGTGCAGGGTTTATCCTATGGAACATATCTCGTTGTCGAAACAACTGTGCCGCACGACCTGTTCCAAGCTGAGCCTTTTATTGTCACCGTTGACCCCGAACAGGATAACAACCCGTGGGGCGCTATGGCCACCCCCAAGGACAGCGTAATGACAGGCTCTGACAGTTATCAGAAATTCACCGTACTGGACGAGGAAATCGAAGTTTATCTCCGCATCACCAAAGTTGACGAGGAAACCGGCAAACCGGTACTGCTGCCCGACACCGCTTTCCAAATCTACTGGCTGGACGAGCAGGGGCATTACCGTTATGACAGCAACGGCAACCCGAAACTCGTTACGATGACCGATACTGTCAACGGCCATCTGACAAAAGATGTAGACACTTTCTACACCAACAGCGAGGGCAACTTGACGCTGCCTGAAAATTGCCGCTGGGTAAATATCGCATTGTGGAAGTCACCGGCCCGAACGGATTCTACAACGAATGGAAGGATACTGCAGGCTACGAAAACGGGATTCTGGCCGATGATGCAGATGGCAGTTTCTATGTGGACTTCACCATCACCACCGACCGCATTTATCAGGCAACCGGCGATAAAAACGAAAACGGCATGGACACGCTGGTAATTGGCGAAAAGTATTCCAACCATGAAACCCTTGGCAAGCTGACCATTCGCAAGACCGGCGAGGTGTTGACCGGCTGGCAGTCTGAGCCGGGCGGCATTGACCCGTGGATGACAGGCGAAGCGGAAAGCGGCAATTTCACTTATGAAACCCGCCCGCTGGCCGGTGCGGAGTATACCATCACAGCCGCCGAGGATATTTATACGCAGGATCGGCAGACCGACAATTATGGCAACCGCACGCTCTGGTATGCCAAGGGCGATGTAGTCGCCGTAGTCACTACCGGCAACGGCAGCGCGGATATTGCCACCTTTGCCCCGGCCCGCACTAAGGCCACCTACGATTTCCTGTCTGTAATCCATGACGGCACGATTGGCGAAGTCAGCGTGACCCTGCCGCTGGGCAGCTACCATATCGAGGAAACCAAACCTCCTTACGGCTATGTCGGCACTTCTGACAGCTATGATGTCACTTTCGTTTGGGATGCCCAGTTGAACGATGTGGTTATGGCCACGAGCATTGCCAAATATGATGGCGCTGCATCTTCCCAGAGTTTTGAGGTCGTGCGCAGCAAGGATGCCAACGCCGATTTCATCGAGCAGCAGACCTTGAAATTCTACAATGACCGCGAAAAAGCCAAAGTCGGCGTTTACAAGGTTGACCGCGAAACCGGCAAATACCTTGCCGGTGCAGTATTCAACCTGTACACGGCTGATGATATTTACAGCGTTGACGGCAAACTGCTGTTTGCAGCGGGCGAACTGGTCGCCACCAGCCCCGAAACCGGCGCAGACGGCTACACCTATTTTGACTGCGATATTCCCATTCGCGGCGAGTATTACGGCAGCAGCATCCGCAAGGACGCCACCACCAACAGCGGTAATTACATCGTCAAGGAACTCCGCGCCCCTCTCGGCTATTACGTCAACGAGGAGCCGATGGAAGTCACTTTCACCTATGATGGACAAGCTACTATGGTGCTGGATAACACCTGTGCCAACAAGCCTACGGAAATGTGGGTAAGCAAACGTGACCTTACCAACGATGAGGAACTGCCCGGCGCCACCCTTGCTATCAAGGACATGGACGGCAATACCGTAACCACATGGGTGTCCACCGATGAGCCGCATCGCGTGACTGGGCTGCATTTCGGTGAATCTTACACACTGACGGAGATCCGCGCCGCTGATGGGTACGCACTGACCGATAATATTACGTTCCGCCTGATTCAGAAATCCGATGAGGACGGCAATCCTCTGGAGGAGTGCGAAGTTTACTATCTGACCACCAAGAACATTTTGTTCTGGAAGTGGGATGATTGGAAACTGCTGGACGATGCGACCGTTATTATGCAGGATGATATTACCAAGGTGCAGATTTCCAAGAAAGACCTTACCACCAATGAAGAACTTCCCGGCGCGGAACTTATCATTACCGATGAAAAAGGCAGCGAAATTGACCGCTGGATTTCTACCGATGCACCGCACTACATGGAGAAGCTGCCCGCTGGCAAGTATACCTTGACCGAGGTGACTGCCCCGGACGGTTATGCCATTGCGGAGCGCATGGAGTTTGAGGTGCTGCCCAACGGTGAGGTGCAGACCTTTGAAATGTTTGATGATACCATCAAGGTAAAAATTTCCAAGGTAGACATCACCACCAACGAAGAACTTCCCGGCGCAGAACTGGTTATCAAGGACAAGGACGGCACCGAGATTGACCGTTGGATTTCCACAAACGGACCACATTATGTGGAAAAGATGCCAGCAGGAGATTATACACTGACGGAAATCACCGCACCCAACGGCTACAAGGTTGCAGAAAGTATCGACTTTACCGTTCTGCCCACCGGCGAGATGCAGACCGTGGTAATGAAAGATGCCCGCGAGGACACACCGACACCTACCCCCGACAACACGCCGACCCCGGACCATACTCCGCAGCCCACGCCGAACACGACCCCAGCGCCGACACCCGTGCCCGCTGCACCCACTGCAACACCCACGCCGCTGCTGACGATTCCTAAGACCGGCGACAATTCTTCGTTGGGACTGCTGCTGGCGATTGCGGGAATCTCTCTTGCAGGGCTGGCCGTTCTGGTCCACAAGAGCGCCCGCCGCAAAGATATTGCGCCCCGTGACGATGATGACGAGGACACCGAGGACTAAGGAATAATCGGAAAATGAAATATACTTTTTTTACAGGGAGGACCGCGTGGTCCTCCCTATTTTTATAGGAGAGAAGATGGCAAAACACATTTTAAGTTGCAGTTTCGGAAAAGACAGTATCGCCACCGCGTTGCTGGCCTTGCAGCATGGTGAACCGCTGGACGAACTTGTGTATTGCGAGGTCATGTTCAGCGAGGAAATATCCGGCGAGCTGCCCGAACACAACCGATTTATCCACGAAACGGCAATCCCGTATTTTGAACAGCGCGGCATCCCGACACGGGTTTTGCGCTCCGAAAAGACCTATCTATCCTGCTTTTACCATGTTGTCACACGAGGAAAAACCAAGGGGATGCTTTCGGGATTCCCTCTGAGTGGGCGCTGTACAATTCAGCGGGATTGCAAGCTGCCGCCGATCAAGGCATATCAGAAGGCATTGCCCCCGGACACGGTGCAGTACATCGGCATCGCCGCAGATGAACCCAAGCGACTGGCACGATTAAAGCCCGGTCAGATTTCTTTGCTGGACAAGTACCATGTGGACGAACCAGAAGCGAGGTCTATGTGCGCAGTTGAGGGGCTGCTGTCCCCGCTGTATGACTTCACTAAACGCGGGGGTTGTTGGTTTTGCCCGAACGCATCAATCAGCGAACTGCGGTATCTCTACAGATACCACCCCGAACTCTGGCAGCTTTTGCTTGAATTACAGGACGTGCCGAATAAACCCACCGAACGTTTTAGTTGGCGACGCACTTTTCGTGAGATAGACGAACGCTTTCGGCAGGAGGGCGAACAACTAAGTTTTTATGAGGAACGGTGAACAATGGACGAACAGAAAAGACCCCGCGCGTGGGTGTACGCGAGAATTCCCGGCGACTACGATGGCACAATTAACAGCTATAAAGTTTGCTCAATGCAGGCGCTGCATGACAGCTGTGATATTGTCGGTGGGAGCATCGATGAACGCGGCGGCTGGCTGCTGCGCCCTGGCTACCGTGATATGATGCAGCAGATTAAGGGTGGAAAAGTTGACCGCGTTTATATCTGCCGTATGCGGCAGATCAGCGGCAAGGAGCGCCACTTGTACTCCTTTTTCAAGCGGCTCATGCAGCGCGGTGTACAGGTCACGGCTACCGAGTACAGCCTGCGTGACCGTGTGAATATGTTTCGGCTGGCTCGGCGTATCGAGCGTTATGCGACCCGAAAGGGGTTGCAGCTGCCGTGGTGATTTTCAGAGGGCGGCGTACTGTGCCTATGGCACAGTACGAGCAAGCACGGCATTTGGTGTACCAAACGCCCACTTGTTAGGGGAATGCCCCTAAGACCCCTGCTTCCGCTTTCTGAAATATAAATTTCCCGCTGCGAAAATATTTGCATTTCTATGAACTTTGAAAATTGGCTATTGCTATTGTTTCGGTGTACCGATATAATATACGTAAGGAGGCGGAAACAATGGTTATAGAAGATTTACTTGCCAAGCGCGGCATGACAAAGTATAAACTTGCTGTGCAAGCGGGAATTCCGCACCCGACGCTCAGTGATATTTGCAGCGGAAAAACAAAACTCGAAAAATGCTCTGCCGAAACGGTCTATAAGTTGTCGCAGGTGTTGGGAGTTTCTATGGAGCAGTTGACGGAGGACGGCATCCGCCAAACCGAACGTGAACGCGCCTACGAGTATGGCTTGCCGGACTATTTGCAGCACGACTTGGATGCGTATAAAAGCGGAATCAAAAATCACAGCAGCCTGTTGGACTGTTTATGGGGTGAACTTTATGGCAGCATCAACATGGCAGAAATCAATGAAAGAAGCATTACCCACGAACACGCAGACTACCTGCGAAAGAAATACTTGTATGGAGCAAAGCTATGACTGATTTTACAAACTGCCCCATTGTTCCCGGTAGAGCTTACAATGGAGCAAACGGCAGCAAGATTGCCGTTGAATATGGCGGCGGGATTTATATGCTGAAATTTCCCCCGTCAGGGGAACGAAAGCCCACAAACTTGTCGTACACTAATAGCTGCATTAGTGAACACCTTGCAAGCAGCATCTTCAATCTAATTGGAATCAACGCGCAGAAAACCGAACTTGGAACCTTTTCTATTAAAGGCAAAACAAAAGTTGTCTGTGCCTGCAAGGACTTTGCAACAGGCAGCAAGCGCCTGTTCGACTTCTGCTCTATCAAAAACACAATTCTCGACTCTGATAGCAACGGCAGCGGCACGGAACTGGAAGATGTGATGGACACCATTGACAAGCAGCAATATGTATCGCCGGTAGAATTGCGGGAGCATTTCTGGAATGTCTTTATCGTGGATGCGCTGCTCGGAAATTTTGACCGCCACAATGGAAACTGGGGATTTCTTTACGACGACCAGACCCACAGAACAGAAATTGCCCCTGTTTTCGATTGCGGTAGCTGCTTACTTCCACAGGCAGATGAAAATGTCATGCAAGCTGTGCTTACCAATGAAGCAGAACTTCATGCACGGGTGTTCCAATTTCCTACCTCGGCTATAAAACTGAACGGACGGAAGATCAATTACTACGATTTTATCACCCGCGCGGAAAACGATGACTGCAATGCTGCATTGGAACGTGTTTTCCCAAAAATTGATATGGAAAAAATCGCAGCTTTCATTGATGGCACACCTGTAATTTCCGATTTGCAAAAGCAATTTTACTCACGCTATTTACAAGCTCGGTATGACTTGATTCTCTCACCGGCCTACAAACTGATTGAACCACAAAAGTAAATTGAATATGTGCATAAGTGCATCGCCCAACCGCGATGCACTATTTTTATGTCCAGATTTTATAGGGGGGATTCCTATTCGCAAAAGAAATAACCGCGTTGTTGTTCATCTGAACGATGCTGAACTTTCAAAGCTGGAGCAGGATACGGCGACAGCCGGGATGTGCCGAGAAAAGTATATCCGGCTGGCACTGATGGGCATTATAATTCACCCGCGCCCACCCGATAATTACGGAAAAGTTCTGCAACAGCTTTCGGCATACGGCAACAATCTGAATCAGATTGCCCACGTGGTCAATGCAACCGGCAGAGCCACAGCAGAACAATTAGACACAGCTTTGCAAATCTTGGAGAAAACATGGGATTATGTGGAGGATACGCTTTGATATGGCCTACACAAAAATTCAAACCGGTGAAGCATCATCTGCAAAGATGTCTGGACTATACCAGTAACCCTAAAAAGACAGAAAAAATTCAGCGCAGATGATTTAAACCGGCTGTTATCCTACACACAGAATCAAAACAAAACCGAGCATCAATTATATGTGACGGGGTTCAGATGTAACCCGGCCACTGCTTACCGCAGAATGTACCGCACAAAGAAACGCTGGAATCAACCGATGGATGAGGGTGATATTTTGGCCTACCACATCATTCAAAGTTTCAGCCCCGGTGAAGCCACGCCCGACCAAGTACACGAGATTGGCTGTGAATTTGCACGGCGGTTTCTTGCGGATCGGTTTGAGTGTACGGTCAGCACCCATTTGGACAAAGGCCACCTGCACAATCATATAGTCGTCAATTCGGTATCCTATGCGGATGGCAAAATGTTCCGCAACAACTTTGACACCTACTACCACGGAATCCGACAGGTATCGGATGAACTTTGCAGAGAGAATCGGCTGTCCGTAATCGAAACGGACGGCAAGGGAAAATCTTATGACGAGTGGCTAAGCGGCCGGACCGGCAAGCCTACCATTCGTGGTATGGTACGCAAGGATGTGGAACAGGCTATTGCTGCCGCCGACAGCTTTAATGGTTTTATTCTCGAATTGCAGAACATGGGCTACACGGTCAAATACGGCCCGCGTGTGGAACACATGGCCGTGCGCCATAAAGACGCTCAACGAAATATCCGCATTGACCGGCTCGACCCGCGCTTTTCTGAAACAGCGCTGCGGGAGTACTACCACAAACTGCACCGTATGCCCACCGAAATGCAGCAGGAATACCGGCAGGAAAACGCCCCGGCAAAACCGAAATGGCAGCCCACAGAATTACAGCCCATTGTGCGGCGAGCGCGGTATCTCGGCAAGCTGCCGCGCCGGTATCCCAAGGTGTCCGGCTTTATGGCTTGCTACTATCACTACTGCGCCCTGCTGCGGAAAGCCTACCACGGCAAGAGCACAAAGCGCTGCTACTTTTTGCTGCGTGAGGATTTTCTGCTGTTCAGCCGATACCAGCAGCAGACAAAATTCCTATGGGAAAACCATATTGAAACTATGGATGAACTGCTGGCCTACAAGGAAAATGCAGAAGCCCAAATCCAACAGCTTGCCCGCCAGCGCAAAGTTCTGTATCGCCAAAAACGTGAGCCGGAACGTGCCGCGCGGGAAGAAAAAATCAAATCACTGACCCAGCAAATGAAAGCCCTGCGCCATAAGGTTTACATCTGTTCCGACATCGAAACAGATGCTGCCGAGGTGCAGGAAAAACTACGGCAAGCAGAACTTGCCGCACAGGAAGAACGAAATGAGGTGAAACAAGATGAACAACGGAGGCGAAGCAGCCGATCAGATGGTGCGGGAAGCCTTACAGGTTACAGAGGTGGCTATTAAGCTGTCTGCGCTGGGCATTAAAAACGCACTGGCCTTATCGCTGGCCTACGCCAAGGAAAATCCTAAAGTGAAAGGCAAAACCAGCCTTGACCGTCTGTTGCGGGAGGGCAAGGAACTAAAAATTATTGCCCTGCAAAGCAAGGACGTGGGACAGTTTAAGGAATTGGCAAAGCAATACGGCGTCTTGTTCGCGGTCATCAAGGATAAGGCACAGAACGAAAAAGTTGACGTCATGTTCAAAGCTGAAGATGTCGCCAAACTAAACCGCATCTATGAGCAGTTGGGATATGCCATTCCCAAGGTCACCACGGCAGACAGGAAAAAAAGACCCAACCCGCCGTCAATCCGGCGACAGCTTGCTGACGCGCGGGAAGAATCCCTTTGGATATTGAACCCCCGGCCATCTGTGCGGGCAACCATTATGGCACTGGAAAAAAAGCAGCTCAGAAGGCAGAACAGGCGCAGGAAAAAGTGCAGGATATTACTGCGAAGGAGGAGCGATAAATGTACGAACAGCGATTGCCCATCGAGGAGTGGAAAGCCAAAAAGCAAGCCGAACTTAAAGAAACCATTGCGGCGCAAAGATCCGCATTGCAGGAAGTTGTGCAGGATGGCCAGCGCCTTGCCGACTATCTGTACGGCAAGGGGGCGGCTTGGTAGTCATATCACATCCGGCAATGCAGCACTTGTGCTGCAAACCCTGCCGCAAGCGCGGGCCGTATTGACCGCCAAAGACTGGGATAAATTCGGGCGGCGCGTAAACAAAGGGGCAAAAGGCATCCCGCAGCTTGTGCGCGTCAATGGTTATTATAATGTCGGCTCAATTTTCGATGTGTCCATGACCTACGGCAACAAGCCGTATCCGATTCCTGAAATCAAGCCGGAGCAGATGGACAAGGCCATCAAGGAACTGGAGCGCCTTTCTCCGGTCAACATCATTTTTCAAAATGAGGGCGTTGTCGGGTACGATGCCGAGCAACACGCGATTGTGTTCCCAACGGCCATGCCGCAGCGTGAAGTGCTGGCACGACTGCCCGCCGAAATCGTTATTGCAACCGCAGAGCAGCACACGCCGGGTATCTCCCAAGCGCCTTATCTGCGAAAAACAGCAGTGGCCGTTTCGGTGGAGTTTTGCGGGCGGTTTTCCCTGCCGATGCCCGATACCACTGCCGCTGTTTTGGACGGGATGGATACCCACATTCCACCCGGCGAGGAACGCAAAACACTGGAAGAAATTCGGGAACTGTCTGTGACTATTGGAGACACTGTAGAAAAGGGACTTGGCCTGCAGCGCGGCCAGAGCGCACCGCAGCGAGATGAGGCCCGTTAATCCATGCGTCCGAATAAAGACCACCGCACAGAAATCATTCTGTATGGACTGTTGCTGATACCGCTGCTGTTTGCTGCCGCAGCACTGGCACAGGCAACTGAACAGGCGCAGGGGCTGGCAGAAATTACCGCAGTGTTGTCCGAAATTCTGCACACCCCATCCATGCTGCGCTGGTGCGCCAGCACTCCAAAATTTCTGCTGGCGGTGCTGGTGCTTTATCCGTTGGCCGTCTACTGCTATATGCTCGACCAAGCAGACCGCCACCCCGGCGCGGAACATGGTACTGCCAAGTGGGGCAGCGCCCACAGACTAAACATCAAGTACCGCAACACCAAAGACTCCAAAGAAAATTACATCTTGACCGAGAATGTACGCTTCAGCACCGACAGCCACGCGCATAAACATAATCTCAACATTATCGTAATCGGCGGATCTGGCAGCGGCAAGACACGCTTTTATGTGAAGCCCAACGCGCTGCAACTGATTGGCTCTTATCTTTTTCTGGACCCCAAAGGGGAGTTGACACGCACCCTCGGCAGAATCATGGAAACGAAAGGTATCAGCGTGACAGTGCTTGACCTTGTGCATTTTCAAGGCCATTACAATCCGATGGCCTATCTCGAAACCGATGAGGACGCCATCAAGCTGGCGTTCGCCATTGTCAACAACACCAAACCCAAGGATGCCCCCAGCGGCGGTGATAAGTTTTGGGATGATTCTTCTGTGCTGCTGATCTCCGCACTGATTCTCTATCTCATGTACGAAGCCCCTGCCAGTGAGCAGAATTTTTCCACATTGATGTATATGATTCTGAATTGCCAAGTCAGCGAAAATGAAATGGTCGAGAACCCCTTGATGATGCTGTTTGGAGAACTGGAGCGCCGCGACCCGCAGCACCCCGCTGTCCTGCAATTCAAATCTTTTATGTTAGGTGCAAAAAAGACGCTGCAATCCATCTTGATTTCGGCAGCGGCAAACTTGTACATGTTCAACTCCCGCAAGTTTGCAGAAATGACTTCGCGCGATGAAATGTTCCTGCCGCGTATGGGGCTGGAGCAGCGGGCATTATTTATTGTTTTGCCCGACAATGATACAACTTTTAATTTCATTGCAACGATGCTCTACACGCAGCTTTTTGACCAGCTTTTTCGGCTGGCCGATTCCACGCCGGAATACAACGGTGCGCTGCCGGTTCATGTGCGGCTAATGATGGACGAGTTTGCAAATGTTGCCTTGCCCAAGAACTTCAAAAATATCTTGGCAGTCTGCCGCAGCCGCAATATCAGCTGCGACATTATTTTGCAGAACATTGCCCAGCTAAAAAGCCTGTTCAAAGATGATTGGGAAGGCATAATCGGAAACTGTGACACCCTGCTTTACCTCGGCGGTAACGAGTACGGCACATACGAATATCTTTCCAAGATTCTCGGCAAGGAAACCGAACGCACCAAAAGCCAAAGCATTGGAAAAGGCAGCCGGGGCAGCAGCAGCGACAGCCTGCAAACCGCTGGCCGTGAACTGTGTATGCCGGATGAAATCCGCCGTATGCGGGATGATGAATGTCTACTGCTGATGCGCAGCGAGGACCCGGTAATTGATCGAAAGTATAACCTATTAAAGCATCCCAATGTAAAATATACACCCGATGCAGGAGGTGAGCCTTATGTAATCCCGCCCGACTATATGGGTGACGCCGTCACTATCACAATGGATGCTGTTGCCGCAGCGACAGCACCCGAAATCACCGAAGAAATGTACGAACAGCTCGACTACTTAGAAAAACACCCGGAGGAAAATTATTATGAAAATGAAGAAAACTTCTCTCAATACGACCAAGGTGACTGACCGCAAAATCAAGCGCCTTTATCTTGTGGCGGCGACGGTGGTTGCCGCTGCTTTTGTTATGGCCATGCCTGCCTTTGCAGATGATCCGCTGACGACCATCAACAATCTGAGCGACTTTGTGTTCAGCGCCATCAAAGCCATCGGCGCGATCCTGCTGGGGTTCGGCATCGTGCAAATCGGCCTTGCTCTCAAAGGCCACGATGCCAGCCAGCGGGCGCAAGGCTTTATGACGTTCTTCGGCGGCGTGGTTATCTACTTTGCAAAGGATATTCTTGATATGATTCTGTAAGCGATGCCGTCTCGTTGACTTTTATGCTAAATAAGCGTATAATGTTTAGCGTGAAAGTCAATTCGAGAGAAGGTGTGTGCTATGGATTCTACAACGAAGATTATAGAGTTGGCTTCCCAAAATAATGGCATCGTAACTGCTGCTATGATTTCTTCTGCCGGAATATCACGCGGAAGTTTGAAATATTTGGCCGATACAGGCCGATTAGATCAGGTCTCCCGTGGGGTATATACCCTGCCGGAAGTTTGGGAGGATGAATTTGTATCCATTCAAGAGCGATATAAGCGTGGTGTATTTGCATTGGATACCGCACTGTTTCTGCATGATTTGACTGACAGGACACCACACAAGTTTCACATGGCATTTCCCTATGGATATAATACATCCAGTCCAAAAGCAGCGGGCATTTTATGCTCTTGCAAGAAAGAGCCTTATTACAGTCTTGGAATCGCGCTGGTTGACACCCCTGCCGGAAATACAGTCCGGGCCTACAATGCAGAAAAAACCCTATGTGAAATTCTAAAGCCCATCAGCCACACGGATATTCAGATCATTACAGATGCATTCAAGCGGTACGCTGGCCGTAAAGATAAGAACATTCCTTTGCTTTCGGAATATGCTCATCAACTACGCGTAGAAAAACGGCTGCGTCCTTATTTGGAGGTACTATTATGAAAAACGCTATGCAGCTGAAAGCGATTATGAAAAAGCTGGCGAAAGAAAACCAGATTTCCGCACAGCTTGTTCTGCAAAATTATATGCTGGAACGATTCTTGGAGCGGGTATCATTATCCCCGTATCGGGATAATTACATTATCAAAGGTGGCGTTTTTAATTTCCTCTATGGTGGGGCTGAACTCCAGAGCGACAATGGATATGGATGCAACCATAAAGGGTTATCCAGTTACGCAGGATGCCGTCCAAAAAATGATAGAGCAGATTCTCACCGTTCCTGTTGACGATGACATCACATTTACATTCAAAAGCATTGGTGAAATCCGGGAGGGTGATGAATATACTGGATACCGCGTAGCTTTGACGGCCGATTTTCCGCCTATGGCAGTTCCCTTAAAGCTGGACATCACTACTGGCGATAAAATCACACCACGCGAAATTCAATATGACTACAAGTTGATGCTGGAAGATCGTCATATTCAAGTTATGGCATACAATTTGGCCACCATTCTGGCGGAAAAGCTGGAGACTGTAATATCTCGCAGTGACCAGAATACCCGGCCAAGAGATTATTATGATGTCTATATCCTTACCAAACTGCAAGCAGAAAATATAGACTTTCCCGCTTTAGGGGCGGCACTGATGGCTACAGCCAGTAAGCGAGGCTCTGATTCGATTTTGCAAGATTATAGAGCAATTGTGGAAGCGGTGCGAAACAGCGAGATTATGCGTAGGCAATGGGATAATTACCGAAAAGATTTCGACTACGCTTCCACCATCAGCTTTGATGAAGTGTGTGATGCAGTTGCTTCTACAATGGACACCCTAATAACAAACAATTTTTTTTGAATTAAGCTATGCAGTCGGCAGACTTTCTGTCGGCTGTTTTCTTTTATCTGAAAGTGGGTGAAAACTTGAATCAAAACTGGATCGTCGAAAATCTGAACAACGCCTTTTCTACATGGAATGGAAAGCTGGGCGAGTTATGGGGGCTGGTGACAACCGGCCCCCAAACTTTTAAGGGCGGCGCAGTGTGGAGCGTGATGCAGACACTGCACAATGGTATGGTTGGCATTGGCTATGCACTGGTCGTGCTGTTCTTTGCTATATCGCTATGCAAAAACACAATGAATTTTCACGAGTTAAAATGCCCCGAAGCTGCAATCCATTACTTTCTCCGCTTTGTGGCGGCAAAAGCGCTTGTGGGATACGGCATGGACATTATGCTGAATGTGTTTTCGATCTGTAACGGCATCGTCACAGATATGGCCGACAGCATGGGCGGTATCTCAGAAGCTATGGTGTCGCTGCCCGCAGAAATGCAGACCGCTATCGAAAATGTGGGATTTCTCGCCAGCATACCGCTATGGCTCGTAACGATTCTCGGCAGCTTGTTCATTACGGTGCTTTCCTTTGTAATGATCCTTACCGTGTATGGCCGCTTCTTCCGTTTGTATATGTACACAGCGCTGGCTCCGCTGCCGCTGGCGGCTTTTGCTGGGGAAAGCACACAATCCGTGGGCATATCATTTTTGAAAAGTTATGTCGGCGTGTGCTTAGAGGGTGCGGTCATTGTGCTGGCCTGTGTGATTTACTCGGCGTTTGTCAGTACGCCGACAGTAACCAGCGGTGAAGCGACCACTATTGTGTGGAGCTTCCTTGCCGAAACCGTGTTCAATATGCTCGTACTTGTGGGGCTGATAAAAGGCTCTGACCGAATTATCCATGAAATGATGGGGTTATAAATCATGCAAATACCAATCAACAAAGAAATCCGCCATTACCAAGAGGAAATCTTTTTGGGGCTGAATCTACGGCAGATGATTTGCTCCGGCGCGGCCATTGCCGTGGCAGTTGCGGTCTATTTGGGGCTGACCCCGCTGTTGGGTCATGAAACGGCGGGCTGGGTCTGCATTGTGGCCGCTGCGCCGATTGCAGCAGCAGGATTTTTCACTTATGACTGTCTGACCTTTGAAAAATTCCTGCTTGTTGTAATAGACAGCACAGTTATCAGAAACGATTGGCGGCTATGGAAAACCGACAACAAATATTGCAAAAAGAAAAAAGGTGATAAGCATTGAGACTAAGTGAGTACGCATCTACGCGAAAAACGCGCGGCAGCTATAAAATGCCGCGTTCGGTGCAGCAGAGCATCCCCATCGACAGAATCTATGCAGACGGTGTTTGGCAATCGGAAAATGTGTTCAGTTTGATGTGGCAAATCAGCGACATCAACTACGCCATGCAGAGTGACGCGGCCAAGCAGAATATTCTAATGCAGCTTGGCACGGTCTACGCGGGCATCCCCGCTGACTGCTGGATGCAAGTCTGCATCGTCAGCCAGCGCATGGATGAAAAAGCCTTTGCCCATGATGTGCTGTACCACCGCGAGAACGACGGCTTTGATGCCCTCCGCGCCGAACGCAACCGCCAAATCAAGGCCAACGCCCGCGAAAATGGAAATGTGGTGCAGCATAAGTACATCATCGTGTCCACGAACAAACCCGGCGTAAAAGAGGCCCGCGAACGCTTTGTACAGGTGCAGGGGCATTTGCTGTCTGCATTTTCCGCCTTGGAATGTGCCGTCACGCCGCTGGACAACCGCGCACGGCTGGAGGTACTGCACAAGATTTTTCCGCATTTCCGAGGAGGGTCGTTTTAACTTCGAGTTTGATAATTGCGCCAAACTGGGGCAGGACTTCCGCGATTCTATCGCCCCGGACTGCATCCGCTTTTGCAAAAAGCATATTGAAATTGAGGATTTTTATGCCAAGTGCATGACGATCAGCGAGTACCCGCAGCAGCTTGATGATAAGTTTATCTCCGCACTGCTCCAGCAAGTGCCGTATATTGTTCTATCCATTGACATTGAACCAGTGGAAACCGAGGATGCTTTCAAGGAAATCGACAGCGCACAGATGAAAACCGACGCCGAGAAAGTCCGTTTCAATAAGAAATCCGTGGAAAATCTGGACTTCACTTCCTCCGTACCGCAGCGGACGCAGGAGCAGGACCGCATCATTGCCAACATCCGCAAAGAAATGACGGAGAACGACCAGCAGATGTTTTTGAGCCTGCTCACCGTCACTTACTTTGCTGACACACTGGAAGATCTCGCGCTGGAAACCGATGCACTGAAAACCACGGCGGCAAACTATAACTGCCGATTCACCGAGTTGTATTTTCAGCAGGAACGCGCCTTTAACACGGCCATGCCCTACGGTCTGCGCCGCATCGAGAGTGTGCGCACGATGCTGACGAAATCGCTGACAGCACTTGTACCGTTCAATACCCAAGAAATTCTCACACCGGGCGGCATTTGTTACGGCAGAAACGCCGTGACAGGCAATCTCATCATCGGGCTGCGCACTAGCCTTGTCAACGGCAATGCAATGGTTGTCGCTACCTCCGGCGGCGGCAAATCCATGTTTGTTAAGTTGGAAATCCTTATGCTGTACCTGCGCTTCACAAAAGCACGTTTCTATGTCGTAGATCCCGAAAATGAGTACGCGCCCCTCGTGCAGGAATTGGGTGGCGAGGTTGTGAATATCTCGGTGGACAGCGCTACGCACTTTAATCCGCTGGACTTCAAATACGATAAGGCAACGAAAATTCCTCCCCATGTTGCCAAGGCAGAATTTGTGTTGAGCCTGTGTGAGCAGATAATGGGCAAGGAGCATATTCTGGCCGGTGATAAAAGTCTGATTGACGATGCCCTTGAAAACATCTACAAACCCTTGATGGAATCCCACTATACCGCGCCATGCCCGACTATCAAGGACTTGTGGATGGCACTGAACAATCAGCGCGATAAACGGTCAAAGGAAATCGCGCTTGCATTGCGGATTTTCGCCACCGGCAGTATGCAAGCGTTCGCCCAGCCCACCAACGTGGACATGAGCAACCGCCTTATCTGCTTCAACATCCAGAGCTTGGGGGAACAGCTAAAGCCAGTTGCTATGCTGTCCATGTTGGAGTACATCAACACCGCCGTTATGAGCAACGAACGCAACGACCCCAAGGCCGCCACATGGGTATACTTTGATGAAATCTATCTGCTGCTGCGCGATTCTTTGAGCGCCAATTTCCTGTACACAAGTTGGAAGCGATTCAGAAAGTACAACGCCTACGCCACCGGCATCACGCAAAATGTGCAGGACTGCCTTACCAATGACACCGCCTATGCCATGCTGGCAAACTCCGAATTTGTGGTCATGCTGCGCCAAACCAAGGACATTGACAGCGTGGTGGAGTTGTACGGACTGTCCGAGCCGCAGCGGAAATATTTGCTGTTGGCCCAACCCGGTGAGGGTATCATCAAGATGGGCAACAGCCTTATCCCATTCAATAACCCTCAACCGAAAGACACCAAAACATACAAATTACTCACGACCAAACCCGGTGAAATGGAGTGAATCCTATGAGTGAAAATGAAATCCGCGTGCTGTATGTGCAGCCCGGTAAATACCCGGAGGAACGCACGATTCCCAACACATTAAGGGCATTGCAGGAGCTTGTCGGCGGTGATATTGAATGTTGCCGTCCGTGGAGAGATAGCGTTTGCGTTATCTGCAACGACTCCGGGAAGATTGACGGTTTGCCGCCTAACCGGCTTTACGGACATACAGATTTTCTTGCAGGTTCTTTTGTGGTCTGCGGCAATGGCGGAGAAGACTTTATCAGTTTGACTGATAGACAGGTTTTTCTTATATGAAAGGCTGTATCATAACCCTGTTGTCTTTCTCCCCACGCCGCACGGCCTGTTGCCGATGAAATGCACTCCTGAACAGTACGAGCAATTCCAGCGCGATGGCAATAAGCTGAAAATCAAACCCATCGACCACGGAGATCGCTAAGAGCATGATTTTACACAAACAAAAGGCGGGTGTCGCCCGCCTTAGAATCTCAAAAATATAACCTCATATATAAAGAAAGCAGGAGGACACCACCATGACCGAACCTAAGTTTATGACCCCTGCCCACCGTAGGGCATACTTAACCCACCTCAACCGCTGCAAGGCAATGGACAGCTACCACCGCGCACTGATTTACACCCTGACTGCCGTACCCGCACTCCGCAACAACATTGAAAGTTGCTTCGACTTTGAAAAAGATGAAATCAAGCCGGAATCACTGGCCGCCGGTTGGCAGACCGGCGGCACAGTCAAGCTGACCCGTTTTGCCTATAACCTTTGGAATGGGTACTCTGACAAATCCTGCACACCCTATGACCTGTTCGACTGTTCCTTTGCGCCGTATATGTACGAGGCCGTAAAACTGCGCTACCCGGAATATACGCGCCAGTTGGACGATATGGTAATTGACGATGTCCGGAATTAAAGCAAAGCGCAAGCAGCTTGTGCGCAAAACACTTATGCGGGCCAAGGCGCAGGGCGAACGCGCCGCCGAGCAGCGGCAGGAATTACCCGAAGAATACGCACAAACCGAGGTGCAGCAGGGCATTTCCGATGTGGCTGCCCGTACAGGCAACACCGCCAAAAGCACCACCCGCATCAGCTACCGCAAGTTTCGTGCAATGCAGGAGAAGCGGAAAAATCTCACCTTGCAGGGCAGCACCCAATCTGCATCAAAACCGACTGAAAAAGAGAAAGTCACTGTTCCCACGCAGACCGAGCGCAGGGAAATGTTCAAAAAGAAGCGCTTCCGGCAAAAGGCCATCGCAGCCAAAACACCAGCGCCGCAAGCCCCTGTGCCGTCATCGGCCACACCGGCACCGCCGCCTTACCAAGCCCAAATGCAGCAGCACTTAAAGCGGCAGCACCTGACCCGCGAGGCTGTGCGCCGCTATCTGCAAAAGCAGACGGCAACCACAGCGGCGGGCAATACCGCTCCCATCGTTACCCACGCACCCAAGCTGCCCACAATCAGCAGTAAACAAGCCACGGTTGAAGCAATCAGCCGTGGCGTTCATTATATCGCAGCCAAAAGTCAAAGCCCTGCTCTCCCAAACTGTGCGGCACGCCGCGCAATCGCTGTTGGCGCTGCTTGGTGCGGGCGGCGTGGTGCTGTTGCTGGCGATGGTCATAGGCGCGGCTGCGGCGGTGATCGGCTCCCCGATGGGCATCTTGTTTGCCGATGAATCCGGCGACCCGAACAGCATCCCTATTGCCGAAATCGTAGCCGACACCAACGCCGACTTCGGCGCGGCCGTCAATGACATCGTATCCGCCCACCCGGAGTGCAGCGAAACCACCATCACATACGACTACGAGGACGGTCATACATGGGCAAGCTACTGGCCGGAGGTGCTGGCCATCTTTGCAGTACATACCAACCTCAACTCTGATAGCGACGTTGTCGTTATCAATGCCGCCCAAATGCAGCGCATCCAAGACACCTTTTTGGGCTATGCACGAGATCACCTACGAGGTCGAAGAAGTAGACACCACTCCCGAACCCACCGAGGACGACCCCGACCCGGAGCAGCAGACCGACTATATTTTGCACATCACCGTCAGCAGCAAAACTGTGGATGAACTGGCCGAGTTGTACAATTTCACCCAAGACCAAAAAGACATTTTGCACCAGCTGCTATCCGAGGAAATGCGCCCCAGCCTGCTTGCTCTGTGCGGCGGGATTGCTGTTGCCGATGGCGAGTTGTGCTGGCCGCTGCCGGGGCACACTTATATATCCTGCCACTTCGGGGAAGTGGACGCCTTCGGCAATGCCGGGCATCGCGGCACAGATATTCCCGCACCGGAGGGAACACCCATCTTGGCTGCCCACAGCGGCACGGTGCTGGTCAGCGGCTGGAACGACAGCTACGGCAATCAGGTGCTGCTGGATAACGGCGCTGGACTTTCCACGCGGTACGCCCATATGACGCAAACTGCCGTTACCGCAGGTGAAGCGGTAACGGCAGGGCAGATTATAGGTTATGTAGGCAGCACCGGCGACAGCACCGGCAACCACCTGCATTTTGAGGTGATGCAAAACGGCGTGAGAATGAACCCCTTGGAGTTAGTGTTCGCACAGTAGTCTGCAACATGATTTTGGGTTTATTTAATAAGATACCCATATTAAGCGCTATATCGACCAGGGTATTCCTCCGATTTGTCACTGCTTACCCGTTAGCTTGAACCAGCACTGGGTCGTTCCATTCAAATATACTAACGGTTCTGGCTGGGATAGCAATAGAGACAGGTTCTCAAACCAATGCCATAGGACCGACACAAATTGGCAAGTCAACGCAACAAAGCGCGCTTGTCTATCGGGTCGAGGATATTGCCCAAATGCTGTCCATCAGCCTGCGGGCAGCTTATACACTGTGCAACACAACAACGGATTTCCGTGTGCTGCATATAGGTACTTCGATCCGAGTCAGCAAGGCCAGCTTTGACGCATGGCTTGCCCGCATTGAGGAGGCTTAACTATGGCATACATCAACAAACGCGGCGACGGCTAACACTCGATTTGAAGCCAGGCAGCGGCAGTTCTAATTTGCAGACCTCTGCAAAGATTCAACGCATCAAGATTTGCACCCGCCCACTCCGTAGGCTTCGACCAAGGCGTTGATCAGCACCCACGCAAGCGCCGCAGCGGCGAGTAGCCGGAGCACCGGCACCCATTGCCCCCTAAGTTTAGGCCTGTACGATACCCCATACAGCGCTTCAGAACTGGGGGCAAAGCTGCTTTTCCTGTGTATTTTCACTCTCATGAAGATTGCAGAATCACTTTTTGTGGATAAACAGACATGACGAGGCTTATATCGGAAGTGGAAAGGTTACTCCATTCCGTATTGCGAAAAGCATCCTTATGGAGTCCAATCGCCATTGCGAGTTCTTCGGTTTCACCTACGGATAGCTGCGACGGCTTTTTTGCCAGAGGGTTCAGCGATTCGAAAATTTCCGGGGAAACCAAATTTCGCCAGCCATCTTTTTCCGCTCCGCAATAATCAAAACGATAGTATGTCAACAATGGGGAATCCGACACCTTCGTCACAGATATATGAAACAGTGCGTACTTTTCTGACAGGGAATCCGAAAAAAATTGATTCCCGATCGATGTTATATTCCTGTAAAAATGCTTCCCCGTCAACAATTTCAGCACCGATCAATTCTATTTTCAGGCCATTCCACTCGATAGGCTTTTGCGGATACCCATAACAATCCTCGGTTGCCAAATAAGAACCATTTAAGCGTGTGATTCTCAGGCCGATTGCGAAAGAGAGAACCAGCAAAAGGAGCAAAAGCAGAATCGCACGATGATGAAGTCGTTTGTTTTTCACTTCAAACCTCCTCGTGGCAATTCTTGTCCACATTCACAATCCGGCCCTCACGCATCGCTATGATTTCATCCGCAAGCGATTCCATTTGCTGGCGATCATGGCAGGTCAGCACAATCAGCTTTCCCTTTTGGCGCAGTTCACGCAAAAGGTCACGTATTTCTTTTATTCCCGACTCATCCAACGCATTGAATGGCTCGTCCAACAGAATCAGATCAGGTGATTCAACGATAGCGGCTGCGATTCCAAGGCGCTGCTTCATGCCGAGAGAATATTTGCGGAAGGGCCTTTTGTCGGATGGGTTCAGTCCGACACGACGCAACGTATCGCCAATCTGCGCTTGCGAAACAAGTCGTTTGATATCACAGAGAAGAGAAAGATTTTTTGCGCCAGTGAATTCATCGATAAAGATTGGGTTCTCCAGCAAAAGGCCAATGCTTCGCGGGAATGAGATACCCTTACCAATGATTTCTCCATCGATTGACACGGTGCCCATTGTGGGAAGCACAAGGCCACAGATCACGCGCATAAGCATGGTTTTGCCACTTCCATTGATTCCTTGAATCCCGTAAATCCGTCCCCCGTTTTCGCCGGAAGCACAGGAAAAACAGGCATTGATATCATCCAGAACAACATTGCTCTGAATCACCTTGGTAAGATGGTTGATTTCAACTTTCATTGCGGCCTCCTTTGAAGTCCGGGAAACAAGTCAAGTTGTAAAAACAGGAACATACCGATGAAGCATACGATTCCGGCAAATATAAGGTAGAAAAGCAAGCCTGCCCTTTCGTCGAATCCAGCGGGAGACATGGCTCTACAGCGAATCAGCATGGCATAGCAGAGAAAAGGAGATGGAAACTCAGTGAATGAGACGGCCACAAGGCAACTTATGGCAAACACCTGTCCCCAGACAAAAGAGCAAAAGATGCAAAGGCAAAAGGCAAGAAGCGAGATTGCCAACGCAAAACCGAAAGGCAAAAGGCAGGTCAAAGCATCGCAAGGCAATACATCATGCGGCAAAATGGTAAAGCAAGACAAACCATTTGTAAAAAAGCAGAATACGCATACAGAGCAAAAGCCGACTGCAAAGTAAAGCAGATTCCACACGGTTAGCGCAAGACATTTGCTGAACCACCACAAGGCTCTGCTCTTTGCCCGCAGCAGAACATGAATGCCTGCCCCGCTGGCGTCCCGAATCGGATATAAGAGAGCAGTGTAAATACAAAAGTACATGAGTGTAAACCATGTAAGTGGAACCTGAAACACTTCTGTTCTGGCATCCGTAAACGGATAGCAGCCCCGAAATATCTGCATATAATATTGAATGGTAGTATATTTGCCGTAGCTATCGGGCTTTTGCATATCCGCAATCATGCAGCCAATCAAAAACAGCGCTGCTTCCGCGATCAGGAAGAAACGATTCGTTCGGATATAGTTCTTGATATCCCGCAGGAGCAATCGAATAAAACTGTTCTTCACTTTAAAAAGTCCTTTCTGGTAACGGCAAAGTGCAGAAACAGAGATTCAAGAAACAGAATACAGATGCCTGAGAGAAAATAGCGCCAAACTGTATTTTCGGCAATTCGATTCACGGAGAAAGAAACGCTCTTTTGCAGCCTGTATAGTTTCGGTGTAACAGGAAACGAACACATCCACAAAGCCAAAAGGCAGACGCCCCATGAGAGTATGCTTCCGAGCTGGTGCGATTCGCAGGAAAGATTGATTGACAGGAAAAGAATCGATACCAGCAAGACTGTGAGCCAGATCGTCATAGCCTGCCAGACAATCAAGGAGCCTGTTTTGACAGGGGTTATTAACGTTTGGCCCGTCATATAGGCATAGTAGCTTGCTCCGCTTTCCCATGTACAAGGTTTGCTACCTCGAAACAGCAGAGCACCCAATGCAATGGACGGGATCGAAACCGCCATCACCGCTCTGAACGCAATGAAAAGGAGCGCAGCAAGGAGATTGCGGGCAAGCCGTGATCTATTATCTAACGCACAAATGACAAAGGGCTGCTCTAAAATGAACTTCAGTTGGTGTACAAGGCCAAGCGTCGGGGGAATCAGCAGCATTAAAAGGAAGCTCGGTTGAACGCCTGTCATCATAGTGTCGGCAAAGCACAGCTCCACACCCTGTTTATGCCATTTATGCAACCAGAAAAGTGCATTGCCGGTTGCAAGCGCAACGCACAAAAGCGAATAAACCAGCAATCGCTTTCTATAAGTTACCCAAAATTGCCGATAAATTGTCAAAGCACATCACTCTTATTCCGCTTCAAGAAATACATGGTCATGCTGCCGATGGGGACAGCTAAGAAGTAAATTGCAATCGTAACCCATTTCACATTGACCGCAGGCTGGAAGGGCAACAGAATTGCAAACAACGAGACCGAATCCATCTGAAGCCAGTTGCAGATAAAATACAGGATCAGGTAGAGCAAGAAAGGAAACAGCGCAGGCTGCAGAGGATTTCTTGTAGCTACCGATACTGCCAGGGCAATGATTTCCCATGCGCCAACCAATAAAGCATCCATTATAATATAGATGACGGTGTACTGCAGCGGCTTATGATAAAACAGATGCGCCATCAGGCTGCGATTGCTGATTCCGTAAAGGTTGGTAAGCGCTTCCGGCCGGACAAGCGGCAAATATAAGGCGGTGCCTGCAAAGTCGAAGAACAAGATTGTCGCTGTCAAAAAAGGCGGAGGCAATAAAAATCGTCAGAGCCTTGGCAAACAGATAGGCGGAATTTTTTTCGGCGCACGAAAAATCTGCATCACATAGCCCGTGCTAAAGTCCCATGATACAGTATCCGAAAACGGAAAGGCACAAAGGAACGGAAGAAGCATATACAAAAGGGTAGGCCAGACAGTGGAGGAGTCCATCCCGATCCAATGCCCGTATGCAGAGTGAGGAGTAAGCAAAAAAATCTCCTTGCCAACTCGACAGCCACTGGGTCAAGGGAAGAACCCCGAATATGATATGGAGAAGGGAAATGACGATGCCTGTCAGCAGAGAGAGATACAGCCGCTTGCTTCCAAAACAGCGCTTCAGCTCAAAACATAGAATGCTTTTCATGGTCACATATCCGTTTCTGTGTGCATGGCAGGAGCATTAGGCTAACGCCAGCCACTCTTCGTTCATCACATTGTCGGCGGTCTTGACTTCGGTCACCGCATTACCGCCGAGGTTTGCCCTCAGATATAAGTCACTCAACTCGATTTCCGCTCTCACATAGTAAAGGACCGTGCAAGTGCGTGTCTCCCCCGGGGCCAACATGAGCTGGAACTGGTTCTTTTCACCGGAAGCAACCGCGGGCAAGTCAGATGTGACAGCCTCGCTGCAAGTCGTTTCTGTTGCGATGGAACCGTCAACACAGCATCGAATGGACAGGTTGTTCAGATAAGCCTCGGCCTCTGCGCTGCCGGAATTTGTCAGATTCACCGTAACAGTCAGATATTCATAGTTTTCGTTCTTCTCACCGAAGGTGTCTATCCCCTCCTGTAACTTATCCTGCGGAATCTGAGCCGCAGCCTCCCCCTTTTCAGCGCCCGCCACAGAGATAGTTACCTGTTGGTCACCGAAGTAATCGCACGTCAGGCTTTCGCCCCTTGCTTTCAGATTTTCGGAGGCTATCGTGTAAAATGCATAGTCTGTCAGGGTGTCGCTTGCGATGCCGTCCAGCAGAGTCGGATATTTCTGCGCCCAGGGGAAATCGGAAAGGTTTCGGCGGTTGCCCTCTACGTCGGTCACAAAAACCTGCGGCAAGGACGCAACCGTTTCATTGGAACCGTTTTGTTCATTCGTCTCCGAATTGGAGGCGTCGGTGGTCTGTTGCTGGATAGTGCTTTCTGCATCCGAACCCCCGACTGCCTGCGATGCGCTGTCTGAGGAGGTCTGGCACCCGGTGAGCAGTGCAGACATTGACAGCGAAACAAGAATCACGGCAAAGGGACGAAGCGCTTTCTTTGAAACTCTCATATTGGTTCCTCCGTTCTGGTGTGAATTGAGTCAGGGTAGTGCAACATTTATATAATAACAAACTAAATATAGCTGTAGCACGCCGCAGCCAAAGCCGTTGACCTCTTGGCGCAAGAGTTCAGTGCGATTTGTTTTCTCTAATAGCCAGTTCGTGTATTGGCTTATTGCAGTGAATCGTTGAAAGTGCAAAAAGTGATTCGATATCGCAAAGCCAATACACGAACTGGGACACTCAGAGATAAAACAAGGAATTTATAATACTACTATCTCATCATACGGAATCCGGACTCCATTGGCCCCACGCGCTAAATTCATATCCATAATTGGGCGCTGCATAGATGGCCGCATATGGATAACTCGGCGAGCCATCGTGCACCCAGTTGCGCATCCGATATACGCCTACATTAGAGATAGAATATGTATATCCATGAGAGCAATCGTGGGCAGTGGTGGAATAATTATTATCTGCTCCAACCACATGAGCGGTAAAGGCGTGTTGTACGCCTTTTACCGACATATAGACGTTGGTATCATCGGTCTTTGAGCGCCATTCCGTCCTTTGGGGCAAGCCACCGCTAAATTTGAAGGTGAAGTCAGTGTCGGCAGAATTGGATGCAAAGGCTGCCGTAGCCGCCATAAGCGCTACAATGCAGGCCACAGCAAAAGAAAGAAAAGATTTTCTTGACGTAGTCATAAGAGTTCCTCCATTTTAAAAGCAACTTGTATCGGATTTGTTTCGGGGCGGATATATTCAGCATCTGCGCGCCGATGCTGGGAACCTTTGCTGTGCCCCCAAAATACCACAGCGTTCCCCCGAAATCTACAAAACCTGCGCAAGTGACAGAAAATCGTGCGTGAACGCAAAAGCGTGTCTGCCCCCACCGGAGGCAGACACGCCGAGCAGCCAATGCTTTTAACGATAAAATTCCTGATACAGCCGCCGCAGAATATCCAGCTTTCGGTCACTGAAAGCAGCACCGTGGCTGGTAGGTGCTGCAAACTCCTGCGCCAGATCGGTCAACAGCTGCACGCGGTTCTCGCTCATCTTTTGCAGCGGAAGGGTGCGGCTCTTTTCACCGTACAGCAGATAATCCAACGAAACATGAAGCGCTTCCGCCAGTGCTGCCGCGTTTTCCAGCGTCGGCACGGCAGTATCGTTTTCATACGAACCGATGGTCGAGGCTGATTTGCCAATTTTCTCGCCCAACTGCTTTTGCGACAGGTGTGCGTCCCTACGCAATTTACAGATGCGCTTGCCCATATCAAACATACCAAACGGCCCCCTTCCACTACCTTATAGTGTACCGTTTGACACACCGATATATCTGTTATATAATCAGGAAAATAACAGCAAATCTGCGATTTTAGGCAAGATACTTGACAACAAGGGGGCAAAAGATTATGTTTGCAGCAGATGCCCGCAAGCACACGCCGGGCAAAAATGCCGAAAAGGAGAATTTTTCCATGCGCATACTGGTTTGCGATGACGACGCAGCCTTTGCCGGTCAGTTGGCGGAAAAGATAGAGGCCATCGTAAAGCCGCAAATGCCGCGCTCCACGGTGGATTGCGCCACAGATGCAGCGCAGTTGCGTGCTTTGCCGCTGGCAAAATACGATCTGGCTTTTTTGGATATTGATATGGGCCCGCTGAACGGCGTTGATCTGGCCCGTCGCCTGCATGAGCTGCACCCCGATATGCTGCTGATTTTTGTGACGAACTACGTCGAATACAGCCTGCAGGGGTACGAGGTGCAGGCATTTCGCTATCTGCTGAAAGCCGAGATGCCGCAAAAGCTGGAGCGTTATGTGCAGCAGGCCCTTACCGCATACCGCAAGACCCGCGATACGGTTCGCATATTTTGCGATGGCGAGGATGTCGAGCTGCAGCCGCAGCAGATCTTGTACGCCGAGATGTCGGCCCGCAAGGTATGCCTGCACCTGCAGGGGGCCGACCGGGCCTTGTTGTACACGACCGCTACCATGGCCGATTTGGCTGACCTACTGGAAAACCACGGCTTCGTGCGCACACACAAAAGCGTTTTGGTCAATATGGAGCACATCCGCGATCTGCAAAGCACGCGACTGTATCTGCGCGACGGAACCGAGCTGCCGGTCAGCTCGCACACAGCCAGCGCCGTGCGGAAAATCTATACGCAGTGGAGGAGCGCGAAGAAATGGGTTATTGGTTAGGGATCACTTTCAGCTGCCTGGACGTGCTGTGCGTGGCCGTTTTTTGGCGATGCGTTTCTTGAAAGAAAAACAAGAGGCTTACGCTTTGTAGTGGGGGCGCTGCTCTGCGGAGTATTGTCTTATATCGCTACGATTTTCGTTTCGCATATTTCGGAAGAATCGCCGATAACACTTTTAAAATTTGCCGCACTTATTACGGTTTACTTTGTTTTTGCATCACTGTTTTATTTAGGAAAGTTCTGGATGCGCCTACTGGTGGTTCTTTTGGCGTATGCAATTTTCACCTTGCTGGAATTTTGCGTTCTTTATTCTCTGCTGGCATTGCTTCATATTCGTTATGATGAATATGTGGCGAATATGAAGTTCTATCTTGCAAGCGCAGCTATAACATATAGTCTCAAATTCTTACTTTCTTCTGGAATCAAAAAGATTCACAAGCCGATGGTGGCAAGTTCCGCCAGCATCAAATGGGCACCCCTGACAATTGGATTTCCACTTATTTCTCTGGTTGGTATATCAATTTGCTATTACTTATCCATGAACGGCAAAATAGCAGCCGCATTTGTACTTTTTTCAAGTGGAATTCTGCTGGCAACCAATGCTGTGATTCTGATTTTGATAGATTTGACAGAAAAAAATCAACCTCGCGCAGGAGCAGCAAAAAAGCGCTTAACGAGCAGCTGCGCTCCCAGCGTGCCAACATTGATGCCTTGAGCAGCGCCTACGCCACACAGCGCAAAATGACGCACGATTTTCGGCATCACATCGCGGCCCTTTCCGGGATGCTGCAGGGAGGCGAGACACAACAGGCACAGGACTATCTTGCCGCTTTGCAGGAGCAGCAGACTGAGCGTGCCCTGATGGTCAACACCCACAACTCGGCCATCGACGCCGTGCTGAACCAAAAGGGCTATGCCGCTCAGAAGCAGCATATCGATATTCAGTTTGAAGTCAACGACCTGTCGCCCTTGCAAATCGAACTGATTGACTGCACAGTCGTGCTGGGCAACCTGCTGGACAACGCCATCGAAGCCTGCCTAAAGCTGGAGGAAGCAAAGCGCCGCATTGAGGTCAGCGTTTTGCGGGACGAAGCCTACGCGGACGGCGATGCCAAGCTGTATGTCTCGATTATCAACACCAGCCTGCCGGTCCACATCGAAAAGGACTGTATTGCCACAACAAAATTGGAACCGCATCTGCACGGCTTTGGTCTGCCCTGTGCCAAAGAGCTGCTGCGCCGCAACAACGCCTTTTACACGATGGATTATCATGACGGTGCGTTCCAATTCTGCTTTGAATGGCCCGATGTGGCCTGCAATTCTTGCGTTCACGCATGAGTTTCTGTCACTTGCGCAGGATTCTTGGCACTTTAGCCTGGTTTGCGGTAGGATAAGGGCGAAAGATGACAAGGGGATGCCGATGGAACAGATTGCAAAAAAGGCTGACGCAATACTTTCTGGCGCGCGGTCTTATCAAAGAGGACGACGCTGAGGTGTGCCAATACGCGCTGTACCGACACATTTCCCGCGCCGTGGGCCTGATTGCTCTGACACTGCTTGGTGGGCTGATTACGGATTTCGGTTTGGCTTTTTGCTTTACCGTTTCGTTTCTTTTCCTCCGTGAGCGCACCGGCGGCTACCATGCCAAAACAGAATGGCAGTGCGCATTATACTCTGCCGCCATGATTTTTGCAACGATGTTCGCTTTACCGATTTTTGCGGAGGAGCCCAACAATTATTGGGCAATTATGATTGCCTCCTCTGCCCTGATATGGGTTTCGTCACCTGCCGATAATAAGCAGATGCACCTTTCCCGTGCGGAAAGCAAGGCGATGGCAAAGCGCGCACGTTTGCGGCTATTGCTTCTGGACGCTGTTTCGCTTGCCCTGTTGGGCGTCCATGGCCACCTTTTCGCCAGCTCCATTGCGTTGGCGGAACTTTCGGTCGCAGTTTCCCTTATGATGGCCACAGCCGGTTTTGGCATACAATAAATCTTTATAAATCAGGAGGAATCCACCCATGAAAGAAACCATGAAGCAACATTTGCACGCAGCAGAACGGAAAATCATTCAAAATATGATCCGCCGCGAATACGATGGTTGGCCGCCCCAAAATGCGCTGCGTTTTTTTCACCAGCCCCACCGACCGGAGAAAAATGCCCGCGGCAGCCCAGCCTAAGACCCCCAGCAAGTAACCCCGATCTTAGCAGCTGCGCCATCGCCTCCACGTTTCCGAACACAAAATGAGCCTTGACCTTGGCAAAAGCGGCAGCTATATGCGCAGTATTTCAATCGGCAAGGCATTGCCCTCAATGCACGAATTTCTGCGCATCTGTGAATACCTCGGCGTAACCCCGCAGGAATTCTTTACCGGTGCCGGGGATGAAACCGACCGTATCAACATTTTTAACCGACTGCAAGACCTCGATGACGGTGACATACAGAAATTGCAGACATTCCTTGGTTGGATGGAAGAAAAGTAAATCCGCTTTCTGCCCGACAAGTTTTTGCTTGCCGGGCTTTTTTGCTTTTTTCGTGGAACATATTTAGTTGAAAGGCGTATTGCATGGCAGATGTGCTTGACGCTCCGGTAAGCGGAGCCATGCCGTATTAAGGTAGAAACCCCGTCAAGCGCTACTGCGTCCTTTCAAAAGTCCCTTCGCCGCGTAGTTTTTCCTTGTATTATTCGTATGCCAGATGGTTTTTTCATAACCATCTGGCGTATTTTTTTTGGCTTCTTTTTTTCGCTTTGGTCGGCAGAGGACTGCCGTTTTTCTGCCCGCGCCCCTCCGAGTTTTGAGGTCTATTCAATGAAACTCAAAATTTCAGGAGGTTTACAATGGCAAAGAAAAAGTATTGCCGATAAGTATTGGATTTACGGCGAGGATGCAGAATTAGCCGCGCGCCTTACAAGCTATTTGACAAGAGTGGTATACAATCAGCGAGCAAATTTATATCCGCGCACTAATGAAG
>ENA-OQES01000049-OQES01000049.1-human-gut-metagenome-genome-assembly--contig:-NODE-49-length-46922-cov-3.733390_pt1 | contig 46922 bp, 63 predicted proteins | sample MGYA00242798_ERZ504641 | MGnify/ENA primary metagenome ERZ504641 (study PRJEB26092, sample SAMD00036327) | human gut metagenome | host: Homo sapiens | study: EMG produced TPA metagenomics assembly of...
GATAATACCAAGGTTTACAGATGGATGAAGACGAAGACCTCCCTTGTATGGTCCAATTGCACTGTTGAACTGTACACGGTATCCTGTGTTAACCTGTACCTGACCCTTGTCATCTACCCACGGTACACGGAACTTAATCTGTCTCTCAGGCTCTACCAGTCTCTCAAGAAGAGCGTCTTTACGGAATTTTTGCTTCATTTGCTTCAATCACAACACGAAGAGACTCCAACACCTCTTTTACTGCCTGATGGAATTCCGGCTCTGCAGGATTCTTCTTTACAACTAAATCAATCACTTCATCAACGTATGACATCTTAATTACCTCCTAGAATAAATAGATTGGGATTCCTATCTCCCTGATACTATTGTATCTTTCGTCAACGGATGTCTTTTCTAAAGCAAAAAAAGACTGACAAGCAATCTGTTACCTCAGACACCGTTGTCTACTCGTTTATTTATAAGCTAAATGAAAGATTGTCAATCATTAATTGCATTATTTTAAAGTTTTATCACATTTAAGTTGATAAAACTGCATGAACTAATGTATCAAATTGCAATTTTCAGCATATTTAAGGTTATATGTCGAGTAAACAGATAGGAAAATGGTGGATTTTTATATGTTAGGAAAGAACTTTCCTAATATACAAAAACAGAGTACTGTTTCCAGTACTCTGTCCATTTGCACATATTAGTTATATTTACGTTTTCTAGCAGCTTCAGATTTCGTTTTTACGTCTAACGCTTGGTTTCTCGTAGTGCTCTCTCTTACGAATCTCCTGCTGAATACCAGCCTTTGCACAGTTTCTCTTGAATCTGCGTAAGGCGCTATCTAACGTTTCGTTTTCTTTAACGATTACATTTGACATAGTCTCACACCTAACCTCCCCTCCAGCCTTGTATTGTGCATCATACGACTGTTCGGGTATATTTATTGCACTGGATATTATTATAACATATTTTTTTGCAAAACGTCAACTGCTTTTTGATGATTTTTTCACCGATTTTTTTCATACTTTTTTCCTCGCTTCTACCCAAAAGAGAATCTGTCACAGACAGATTCTCTTTACAATGACTTTATTTAATCTGATCAGCCAGTGCTTCTTCTGCTTTTGCAAGTGCATCCGGGATTCCTGCTGGGTTCTTTCCACCTGCCTGAGCCATGTTCGGACGACCACCGCCGCCTCCGCCAACAAGACCTGCGATTGCTTTCACAAGATTTCCGGCATGTGCTCCCTGCTTCATTGCTCCGTCTGTTGCTGTAGCCATCAGGCTTACTTTTCCGTCATTTCCTGATGCAAGTACAACCACACCTTCGCCAAGCTTCTCTTTGAGCTGGTCTCCAAGGTCACGAAGTCCGTTCATATCAACACCGTCAAGCTGTGCTGCAAGAAGCTTCACACCTTTTACTTCTTTCACCTGGTCAAGGATGTCTCCTGCTGCGCTCTGAGCCATCTTGCTCTTAAGACTCTCAACTTCTCCCTTCAGAGACTTGTTCTCTGCCTGAAGATGTGTGATCTTCTCTGCAAGATTCTCCGGAGTTGCTTTTACAAGCTGTGCTGCTTCTTTGAGAAGACGCTCCATCTCAGCATAGTAGTTCATAAGTCCTTCAGATGTCAGGGCTTCAATACGACGAACACCTGCTGCTACACCACTCTCAGAAATAATCTTCAACGCTGTGATCTCTGATGTATTCTTAACATGCGTACCACCACAGAATTCAACGGAGAATCCGCTCATATCTACGACACGTACAACATCACCGTATTTCTCACCAAACAGAGCCTGTGCTCCTGTCTTTCTTGCTTCCTCGATTGGAAGGTTCTTTGTCACAACTGCGAGGGCATTTGTGATCTGCTCATTCACAATCTCTTCAACCTTCTTCAGTTCCTCAGGTGTTACTGCTGAGAAATGTGTAAAGTCGAAAACGAAGTCTGTCTGCATTTACAAAAGGATCCTGCCTGCTCTACATGGCTTCCAAGTACTGTACGAAGTGCTTTCTGAAGCAGATGTGTTGCACTGTGGTTTCTTTCTGTAAGTGCACGGTTCTTTGCGTCAACTTCAAGAATTACCGCATCACCGGTCTTGATCATTCCTTTTACAACATGTCCTACATGTCCAACCTTTGTTCCTGCAAGGTGAATACAATCTTCTACAACAAACTCTCCGTCAGCTGTACGAATCACACCTTTATCAGCTTCCTGTCCACCCATTGTTGCATAGAATGGAGTCTGCTCAACGATGATTGTTCCCTTCTCTCCGTCAGAAAGTGCATCAACAACCTCTGTCTCTGTTGTAAGAGCTGTAACCTTAGAATCAAATGTCAGATTGTCATATCCGACAAATTCTGTCTCAAGTGCTGCATCCAGCTGATCGTATACAGAAACTTCTTTTCCTGTATAAGAATGAGTTCCGAATGTTCCTTCTGACTTCGCACGCTGTTCTTCCTGTGCTTTCTTGAATCCTTCCTCGTCATAAGTCAGTCCCTTTTCTTCCAGGATCTCACTTGTCAGGTCGATTGGGAATCCATAAGTATCATAAAGCTTAAATGCATTCTCTCCGGAAAGAACTTTCTCTCCATTCTTCTCCATCTCAGCTTCCATATCTGCAAGGATTGCAAGTCCCTGATCGATTGTCTTATTGAAGTTCGCTTCTTCTTTCGCAATTACATTAAAGATAAATTCTTTCTTCTCTTCCAGCTCCGGATATCCATCTTTGGAACCTTCAATTACAGTTGTTGCAAGCTTTACAAGGAATGCTCCGTCAATTCCGAGCAGCTTTCCGTGACGGCATGCACGTCTTAACAGACGGCGGAGAACATATCCACGACCGCTGTTAGAAGGTAAGATACCATCAGAAACCATAAATGTTACGGAACGAATATGGTCTGTAACAACACGCAGAGAAACATCTGTCTCATGATCTATTCCGTACTGCTTGCCGGAGAGGTTACATACATGATCTCTCAGTGCTTTCATTGTATCAATATCAAACATGGAATCTACATCCTGTACGATACAGGCAAGACGCTCAAGTCCCATACCTGTATCAATGTTCTTCTGGATCAGGTCTGTATAGTTGCCGTGTCCGTCATTGTTGAACTGGCTGAATACGTTATTCCAGATCTCCATGTAACGGTCACACTCACACCCTACTGTACATCCCGGTTTTCCACATCCGTATTTTTCCTCCACGGTCATAGTAAATCTCAGAACACGGACCACATGGACCTGAACCGTGCTCCCAGAAGTTATCTTCCTTACCAAAACGGAAGATACGTTCTGCCGGAATTCCCATCTTCTTATTCCAGATTTCGAATGCTTCATCATCATCTTCATATACTGAAGGATATAATCTGTTCGGATCAAGTCCTACAACTTCTGTAAGGAACTCCCAGGACCACTCGATTGCTTCATTCTTGAAATAATCTCCAAAAGAGAAGTTTCCAAGCATCTCAAAGAATGTACCGTGACGTGCTGTCTTACCGACATTCTCGATATCTCCTGTACGAATACATTTCTGACATGTTGTCACTCTTCTTCTCGGCGGGATCTCCTGTCCTGTGAAATATGGTTTCAGCGGAGCCATTCCTGAATTAATCAGGAGAAGACTCTTATCATTATGTGGTACTAAAGAAAAGCTCTTCATTGCAAGATGTCCCTTGCTCTCAAAGAACTCCAAAAACATTTTTCTTAATTGGTTTACTCCGTATGGCTGCATACATCCATCCTCCTCATTTCGCTCATTAAAAAGCCTATTTTGTAATATACCACAATAGCCTCCGTTTGTAAAGCGGAGGCCGGTTATTATCCTTATATTTACTTATTTACTTATTTCAGTTCAATTTCTTCCAGTTCTTTCGGTGGAAGTGCTCTGCTTGAGTTTTTGACATAAGCTGCGACATCCTTCTTCGCAGTCGGGATTGGAATATTCGTTCCAGCTCCTGCAATACATCCGCCAGGACATCCCATACCCTCGATCAGACATCCGTTCATTCTTCCGGCTTTGGCAAGTGTCAGGATCTTCTTACATTCTGCCAGACCTTCCGCATGCTCAATATTAACCTGCGTTCCAGGGTAATACTCGTTAATACATTCTTCGATTGCCTTTGCAACTCCTCCTGCACAGGCGTATCCACGTCCGGCTCCTGTCGCATCATGGAAAGAAGACTCTGCCTCATAAGCTGTCAGATCAATTCCCTTCGCATCAAACATTGCCTGCAATTCTTCAAATGTAACAACGAAATCCACATCACTTCTCACAGTACGTCTGGAAGCTTCCAGCTTCTTCGCTGCACAAGGTCCGATAAATACAACCTTTGCATTCGGATGTTCCTGTTTGATTGTTCGTGCTGTTGCAACCATCGGAGTCAGTTCCTGTGAGATCTGATCGATCAGATCCGGGAAGAACTTCTTCGCAAGCATTGCCCAGGATGGACAGCAGGATGTCAGAAGAAATGGAAGTTCTCCGGTTGTCACTTTATTCACATAATGATGTGCTTCCGCAATTGCTCCGATATCCGCTCCAAGAGCAACCTCATATGTCTCTGAAAATCCGAGTTCTTCAAGAGCTGCTTTGAAATTTCTCACATTAATATTCGATCCAAACTGACCGACAAATGCCGGTGCTACCTCAGCCACAATCTCTTCTCCTTCTGAAAGTGCACGAGCCAGCTGGAAGATCTGCGACTTGTCAGAGATCGCACCAAACGGGCAGCTTACCATACACATTCCGCAGGAAACACATTTGTCAGCATCAATATAAGCACGTCCTAATTTATCCGATGTGATTGCATTCACTCCACATGCTTTCTTGCAAGGACGTTCTTTCTTGGCAATCGCATCGTATGGACAGACAGATTTACATTTTTCCACACTTGATACATTTATCCTGATCGATAAATGACTTTCCATTCACCATGGAAATAGCACCTCTCGGACAAACTTCCTGACACGGATGTGCAAGACATCCCTTGCACATATTACTTACCTCGTATTTATTCTCCTCACAGCTCTCGCATCCAGACGGAATCACCTGCATCAGCGGCGGCTCATAATATTTCTCAGAAATATTACTGGCCTCAACTCCCGCTGTCAAGTGGACCGGTTTATTCTCCGGACGAAGGGAAAGTCCCATCGCAAGACGAAGTCTTTCTCTTACGACTGCTCTTGCACGATAAATGCTCTCACGGTATTTTACTTCTGAATCTTCTCCTACAATTTCATATGGAATTGCTTCCATATCTGCTACCAATGTCTCTGCATTTGCTTTAAATCCAAGCTTGGCAACTTCTGTAAATACCTGTCTTCGAATTGCACGAACCGGTGTCTGTAATCCTCTCATTTTTGATCTCCTCCTATTCTTCAGTTCCAAAAACTCTCTGTGCATAATGAACCGACTGCATGGCATCTTTGCCATAGAAATCAGCTCCTATCATATCTGCGTAGTCCTGATTCAGTACAGCGCCTCCTACCATCACAAGGCAATGCGGAGCTTTCTCTCTAAGCTGTCTGATCGTCTCTTCCATACTTACGACAGTTGTTGTCATCAAAGCACTTAATCCTACCAGATGAATATCTTGTTCAAGTACTGTGTCAACAATTGTCTCCGGCGGAACATCCTTTCCAAGATCGATCACATCAAAGCTATAGTTTTCAAGCAGAACCTTCACGATATTTTTCACCGATATCATGGATATCCCCTTTTACTGTAGCAAGAATGATCTTTCCTTTCTTCTCCTGAACTTCTCCGCTGCTATCCATTTTCTCTTTAAGCACCGCAAATGCTGTCTTGGCCGCTTCAGCACTCATCAGTAGCTGAGGCAAAAAGACTGTTCCCTTCTCAAATCCTTCACCTACCGTATTCAGTGCCGGGATCAGCTCTTCGTTAATGATCTCCAGACCATCCTTCTCCTGAATCATCTCAGATGTAATGCTGTTCGCCTCTTCACGAAGTCCTCTTTCAATTGCACTTTTCAGTGTCATCTTGTGAGCTGAACCTGTTGCGGAAACCGGAGCTGTTCCCGGCTGCTGTGCATATTTATTAATATAATTCTCACAGTTGCTGTCCAGATTCATCAGTGCATGGTATGCATACCATGCCTTCATCATATCCTCCGAGTTCGGATTGATAATTCCAACGCTCAGACCATTCTGCATTGCCATCGTATAAAAGATGGAGTTTACAATCGGTCTGCTTGGGAGACCGAAAGAAATATTTGATACACCAAGCACAGTACACACACCAACTTCATCACGGAGTCTGCGAAGTGTCTCAAGTGTCACTTTCGCGCCTTCCGGTTCTGAACTGATCGTCATTGCCAGGGCATCAATTACAATATCTTTCTTCTCGATACCGTATTTTGCTGCCTCTGCGATAATCTTCTTCGCAATCTGTACACGTCCCTCGGCTGTTGCCGGGATTCCGTCTTCATCAAGTGCCAAGCCGATCACAACACCGCCATACTTCCTGATCAGTGGGAATACTGCATCCATTGACTCCTGCTTTCCACTGACTGAATTGACCATCGCCTTACCATTGTAAATGCGAAGTGCATTCTCCATCGCAACCGTATCAACCGTATCAATCTGAAGCGGAAGATTCGTCACACTCTGAAGTTCCTGAACAACTTCCTTCATCAATGTCGGCTCGTCAATATCCGGAAGTCCTACGTTAACATCCAGAATATGTGCACCGTTATCCTGCTGTGCAATTCCTTCTTTTAAAATATAATCAAGATCATGTTCCTTAAGCGCCTGTTTAAAGCGTTTCTTTCCGGTTGGATTAATACGCTCACCAATAATCTTTGATCCGGTTCCAAGGAACACACTCTGTCCATAAGAAGATACTACAGTATAACTTTTCTTCTCAATCGGCTTCACCGGAATGTCTTTACACTGCTTCACCATCTCTGCAATATGTGCAGGAGTTGTTCCGCAGCATCCTCCGATCACAACTGCCCCAAGATCAACAACATGACGCATAACAGAAGCAAATTCTTCCGGAGAAACATCGTAATAAGTTTCTCCGTCTTTCTGCTTCGGAAGACCTGCATTCGGTTTGACGATCACAGGCACAGAGGAGTACTTCATGATCTGCTCCAGGATCGGCAGCATCTGCTCCGGTCCCATTCCACAGTTGATTCCAAGGGCATCGATCCTTAATCCTTCAAGCATTGCCACAACAGACGGAACATCTGCCCCCGTCAGAAGCTTTCCACGTTCATCAAAAATCGTCGTAGCGAAAACCGGAAGAGATGTATTCTCTTTCGCTGCAAGCACCGCTGCCTTCAGTTCATAAGTGTCACTCATGGTCTCAATATGGATCAGATCCGCACCGGCTTTCTCTCCGAGGATCATAACTTCTTTGAATGTCTCATATGCTGTCTCGAAGTCCAGATCACCCATCGGTTTTAAAAGCTTTCCTGTCGGTCCGACATCCAGTGCTGTGTAGATTCTTCTTCCACCACTTGCCTCTTCAGCCGCATCCTTCACATGCCTGATCGCAAGACGGATAATTTCTTCCAATGGAAAATCATCGCAATGGAATTTCAATGCATTCGCTCCAAATGTATTCGCAAGTACAATATCACTTCCTGCCGAAATATATTGTTTATGAATGTTTTTGATTTCATCTGCATGTGTAACATTCCATGTCTCCGGAAGTTCTCCCGGCTGAAGTCCCTTTGCCTGAAGCAGGGTTCCCATTCCGCCGTCAAAATATAATAACTCTTTTCCCAGGCGTTCTCGTATCATCTTCTTGTATCAATCCTTCCTCTCTTATCTCTTGCTTACCGTCGGTATTCACAATCTTTTTTTGTACAGACCTCACATCCTGAGATTGGACATCTGTCCTTCTGTGTACTGATTCCAATTACTGCTGTTACCGACTTTGTTGGTGTCATCATAAAGCTGTCTGTCAAAGTCAACCCGATTGTCTTTGCACAATTCAACATTCGTACGACCGGTTCCTGATAACAGATATCAAAATCTCCATATCCGGGACTGAATCTCGGTCTTAAATACAAATGTTCTTCTTCAAGCTCTGCTGCAATCTTCTTCTGACACTCATCACAATATTCTTCTAACATTGCTGCTGCACAAGACTGCAAAACAACTGCTCTTGCCATGTCTGTCAAAGAAATCCTGCGCATCAGCCGGTCAACTCCGGCGCCAAGTGTTGCTCCAAAAAGAACAACCTGACGGCATCCTTTCAGATTTCTACTCAGGCTCTTACTTTGAATCTCCATCTGTCCAATAACCAGTCTTCCGTCTTCTGTATGATTCAGGTCAAAAATTTGGCAGATGGACTTAGGCCCTGCTTCCTGTTCCAGGTCTTTGAAAGACTGTTGGATCAGTTCCAAGGTTCGTTCATCTGCCTCATTTTTTCCAAATCCCAGATAACGAACTGCTTCACGTACTCTTTTCTCTGTCTCTATCATCTGGTCATTCACTTTCTTAACACTTGATAATCTCGGAAAGATTATTCATAATCGCAATTGCGATCTCTGGCTTATTCATAGAATAAATATGAATATTATTCACACCGTTCGCAAGAAGGTCAATAATCTGATCTGTCGCATAAGCAATTCCCGCCTGCTTCATTGCCTCCGGAGAACTTCCGAAGCGATCTAATATTGCAAGAAATCTTCTCGGAAATACTGTTCCGGAAAGTTCCTGGCTTCGCTTCATCTGAGCAGCACTGGTGATCGGCATGATTCCCGGCAGAACCGGAACTGTGATCCCTGCTTCTCTGATTCTGTACAGGAAATTATAATGGATATCATTATCAAAGAACATCTGTGTTGTAAGGAAATCAACTCCACTGTCTACCTTCTGTTTCAGATAACGGATATCATCCTCTTTATGTTCCTGCTCCACATGTCCTTCCGGATAACATGCTGCACCAATACAGAAATCCCCATGTTTCTTGATTTCCTGTACCAGTTCATAAGCATAATGGAATCGATCTCCATCAGGGAATGTCATGCCTTCCGGAATATCTCCTCGTAAAGCGAGAATATTCTCGATTCCATGAGCCTTCAGGTTTTCAATTACCTCTCCAACTTCTTCTTTTGTGGATGAAGCACATGTCAGATGTGCAAGACTCATCACTCCGAGATCATCCTTAATATGGGATGCGATCTTCGCTGTGTTCTTGCTTGTTCCGCCACCGGCTCCATAGGTTACGCTGATATAAGATGGGTTCAGTTTGGCAATCTCATCTGTTGCTGATAATACTTTGTCAAATCCTGCATCTGTCTTCGGCGGAAACACCTCAAAAGAAATGTGGATGCCTTTCTGGTTCAGTTTGTCAATAATTTTCATCGGGTCTGTTACTCCTTGCTCTTGTGTTACTCTTGTATTACTTCTTTGTTACTTCTTATTCTCCTATCAGACTTCTGTACAGATCTTCATACTGTCTTGCGGAATTCATCCATGAGAAATCCTGAGCCATCGCGCGCTCGATCATCTTGTTCCAGTCACGTTTCTTATCATAATAGATTCTTTCTGCATAACGTACAGTGTTCAACATCTCATGTGCATTATAATTAGAGAAACTGAATCCTGTACCTGTCTTCTCAAACTCATTGTACGGTTCTACAGTATCTTTCAATCCTCCTGTCTCACGAACGATCGGAAGTGTTCCGTATCTCAGACTCATCAGCTGGCTGAGTCCGCATGGCTCGAATAAGGATGGCATAAGGAATGCATCACATCCGGCATAAAGTCTGTGAGAAAGATCATCGGAATAGAAAATATTCGCTGAAACCTTTCCTGCATACTTCCATGCAAAGTGACGGAACATATTCTCATATTTCGGATCTCCTGTTCCAAGTACTGCAATCTGCACTGCATCCTGACACATCTCATCCATCATATAATCGATCAGATCAAATCCTTTCTGGTCTGTCAGACGGGAAACGATTCCGATCAACATTACATGATTGTCTTTATCCAGTCCAAGTTCTTCCTGAAGAGCGGCCTTATTCACCGGTTTGTTTTTCCGGAAATTCTCAACATTAAATGTCTTTGCGATTCTATGATCTGTATCCGGATTCCAGTCATTGTAATCCAGACCATTCACAATACCGCAAAGATCATTTGATCTTGCTGCCATCAGTCCGTCAAGACCTTCTCCATAGAACGGTGTCTTGATCTCTTCTGCATAGCTGTGGCTTACTGTTGTCACCTTATCTGCATAAACAATACCGCCTTTGAGCATATTAGCATCTTTGTATGCCTCAAGCTTATCCGGAACGAAATAATAATCCGGAAGTCCTGTGATTCCCTGTACAGTCTTTGTATCCCATACCCCCTGGAACTTCAGGTTATGTATTGTCATAACTGTCTTGATTCCTCTGTAATATTCTCCAAAGAAACGGAAATTATCCAGATATACCGGAATCAGACCTGTCTGCCAGTCATGACAGTGAATCAGATCCGGACGGAACCCAATGACCGGAAGAATACTTAAAACTGCCTTACAGAAGAAAGAGAATTTTTCAATATTCCACTTCGGATCTCCATCATATGGAGCAAATCCTGAAAAATAAAATTCATTATCAATGAAATAAAATGTAACTCCATTTAATTCTGTCTTAAAGATTCCGACATAGCGATTCTCTCCTGCAAAATCCATGTAGAAGTTTGTGATATACTCCAGGCGCTCTACCCACTCCTGTTTCATACACATGTACTTAGGTAAAACTACACGGCAGTCATATTTCTCTTTATCAAAATCTTTTGGAAGTGAACCTACAACGTCAGCAAGACCCCCGGTCTTTATAAATGGTACACATTCTGATGAAGCGAACAAAATGTTTTCATACTTAGATCCTCCACTTTCACTTGCCCTCTTTCGGCAATTACTTATAAAATATTATACCGCATTTTTATCATAATGCAAAGGATTTCTCATTGTATTTTCACTTCTTGTATTTTACTTCTTATTTTCCATGCCTGTATTCCAATTGTATTGTATCTGCGATCAGAGCAATAAATTCAGAATTTGTCGGTTTCCCTTTTCCATTGCTTACTGTATACCCAAAAATGTTCATCCAGAGTGTCCAGCTTTCCTCTGCTCCATGCCACTTCAATCGCATGTCGGATCGCACGTTCTACTCTGCTTGATGTTGTCTGATACTTCTTTGCAACGGTTGGATACAGGATCTTTGTGATTGCATTGAGCACATCCATATCATCTACCGCCATCATAATCGCATCTCTCAGATAATGATATCCCTTAATATGAGCCGGTATTCCGATCTCATGCAGCATATTTGTCACTCGTGTCTCCAGACTTTCTCCTCTGTTATCAGATACCGCCTCAGAGCTTCTTGTTTCCATACCGTGTGACATCCGCCCCGCACTTCGGATTCGTTCTAACAACATCTCATTTTGAAACGGTTTCATCATATAGTAATTTGCGCCTTTATTAAAAGCATCTTCTGTAATCTTTTCTTGCCCAACTGCTGTGATTACGATAAAATACGGATGCTTGCTGACAGTTTTGTCATGATTGATCCGATCCATGACCGTCAATCCATCCATTTTCGGCATAATCAGGTCGAGAAGAACAACATCTGGCTGTTTATCTTTTGATGATCTGACACATCTCTTCACCATTTTTCGCCTTTCCGACCAGATTCATGTCTTTTTCCATCCCGATCACACGATCCAAAAGATCCAAAATTTTCTGGTTATCATCAGCAACGGCTATTTTCAAATGTTCCATCTTCTTCTCTCCTTTTTCTGAGAACGTTTGTCTTGTTACACCACTCGTGTATTATATTCCAGCTTTTTTGGTCGTATTCAAGAAAATCTTGCAGTAGTATTTCGACATCCTTTTCGACCCTTTTCACGATTCTTCCTCTTTTCAACATATTTTTCCAATAAAAAAGTACCCGTATCCTTTTGTCGAATCCTGTACAAACACATGCGTCACAGCTCCGATCAGTTTTCCATTCTGAATGATGGGACTCCCGCTCATCCCCTGAATAATGCCCCCTGTCTTTTCCAGCAATTCCGTATCTGTCACCTGAATTACCATTCCTTTGTTTACCTGGTCGGATTCTTTGTCAATTTGTGTTATACAAATTGTGTATTCTTTCACCTCACCATCAATGTAGCAGCGAATCCTTGCCTCTCCTGTCTTTATTTCCTCATTTTTTTGCTACCTGTATCGGAACTTCCTCTCCTATCCAGCTTCTGTCTGAATTTAATTCTCCATAAATACCCGCATCCGTATTTTTCTCGATCACTCCAAGCTGATGTAAACCGATTATTAAACAATAATCCCTTCCATTGTTCCGGGATTCCCTTTGCTTCCCTTTTTGCACTTTCTGAATACTGGTTCTATAAAGCGTTCCTCTTTTGATCGTAAGAAGTGTACTTGTATCAATATCATGAATACCATGTCCCAGTGCTGCGAACGTGTTATTTTTGTCAAAATGTGATCGTCCCAAGTCCCTGTACATTATCTCTTACCCAGATTCCAAGTCGATAATTTCCTTTTGAAATCTGCACAGGAGTCAATTTCTTTTCTAATATCGTATTTTCACGTCTGACTGTCAGAAGGACCTTCTCTCCATCCAGATGTTCCACCAGATCCATCAACTGATTTTTTCCCCTCAATCTTCTGGTGATTCACTTCCGTAATATAATCACCGGAACTCACTACACCCTGTGCAGGTGTATATTCCTTCCCATCCATCCCCGTCATTTTCTCCGTGTCTAAAACCAGTACACCATCCGTTTCCATATAAATTCCAACCGGCATTCCTCCAAGTAGAACCGTATCGTCTTCCTTTTTCCGCAGCCAGACTTTCCACTTCCCGACCACTGACTTCCGTATTTTCCATAAATCCTGTAGTCTGTGCACAGCCACATAACATCAATAAGCAGAACATAAACAACAGACCTGTCCTGCTCATATTCCTTTTCCTGCGTTCTTTCATGATCCACACTCCTCTCTTGCAAATATTAAAAGCAGATGCTGTTTGCATCTGCTCTTAGTATGTGTGGATCTTCTTCTTTTCACACTGGTATTATTTTTCTCTTTTTGCCAGTTCTTTCATTTCTCTGGCACTGTCTATAATTCCATCTGTCACATTTGCTCCCCCAAGAAGTCTTGCAAGCTCTGCAACAGAGTCTTCCTGATCAAGTCTCTCGATCTGTGTTCTCACAGAATTATCTTCTGCCTCTTTATGAATGCAAAAATGAATATCTGCTGCCGCTGCGATCTGTGAAAGATGTGTAATACAAATTACCTGACGGCTCTTTCCAATCAACTGCAGTCTCTCTCCGACACGACCTGCTGTGATTCCTGATATTCCACTATCAATCTCATCAAATATCAAAGTCGGTGTATCTTCTTCATCTGCAAGTACGGTCTTGATTGCAAGCATAATACGGGATAGCTCTCCTCCGGATGCGACATCCCCCAGTGGACGCACAGGTTCTCCCGGATTAACCGACAGATAAAACTCTGCATCATCTTTTCCTTGTGCAGAATAACTTTTTGCTTCTGTCAAAACGAATTTCAAAACGTGCATCCAGGAAAATTCAGTTCCGACATCTGATGAACAATTTCCTCGGCAAATTTAACTGCGTTTTGTTCACGCACTTCATGCAGTTCCATCGCAGCCTTTTCCATCTGCTTTTCTGCTTTTTTCTGTTTCTCCAAAAGTTCCTGCATAAAAGAATCGTAATCTTCCAGTTCCGATAGTCTCTGTCTTTTTTCCTTACAATATGCAAGGATATCACTGACAGTGTTTCCATATTTTGCCTTTAAATGATTCACTTCATTCAGGCGGGACTCAACTTCTGAAAACTCTTCTTCCGAATATTCAAAACTCTTTGCATATTCTGCCAGATCCCGGTTGAAATCATTCAGCAGACTATCGATCTCCACGATCTGATCATAAAGCTGGCTTCCCTTTTCATCAAAAGATGCTGCTTCCTGAAGGCTTCGGATTGCACGGCTTAAGTAATCACTTGCATTTCCACGTTCGTCCTCTGCAGTATACTGATACGCTTCTGCAACTCCTTCTGTGAGTTTTCTGCTATCTGTCATCTTGCGATACTGTTCTTCTAAAAGTTCATCTTCACCTTCTTTAAGAGCTGCTTCTTCAATCTCATTCACTTCAAATTCAGCAAGAGAAAGTTCTCTTCTTCGGCTCTCTTCATCCAGCGAAGATTGTTCCACCTTCTTACATACTGCCTTCCATTCCTGATAGCAGGAAGCCATTTTTTACTTTTAACGGATCCGTCTGTTCTTTCCCATAAAGATCAAGCAGTGTTAAATGATTCTTTCGATGAAGCAATGTCTGATTATCATGCTGTCCATGAATATCGATCAAAAGACTGGCTACATCTTTAAGGACGCTCATATTCACTGTCTCACCGTTAATCTTACTGACACTTCGACCTTCTAAAAGGCGGCGGCTCAATGTCAGATATCCGTCTTCCGGATAAATGTCCAAGGCCTCCAGCTTCTTTAAAATCTTTTCTTCTTTGATGTGAAAAGTAAGTTCTACCAATCCGCTTTTTGCCCCGTTTCGAAGCATCTGTGCATTGTATTTTCCACCCAGTGCAAGCGTAACAGAGCCAAGAAGGATTGACTTTCCTGCTCCGGTTTCACCGGTCAGAATATTCAATCCTTCCCCAAACTCTACTTCTGTTTCATCAATCAAAGCAAGATTTTTCACATACAGATTCTGTAACATATATCACCTATGCTTTCCTTGAAACCAATTTCCTTATATTCTCCATTACTACAGCTGTATCTTCAACTGTACGAATTGCGCACATGATCGTGTCATCTCCCGCAATACATCCGACCACTTCATTCCATTTCATTGCATCTACTGCAGCAGCAACCGCCATTGCCATTCCGGCAACTGTTTTGATCACAAGGATATTCTGTGCCATATCCATGGAAACAAATCCGTCACAAAGCACACGGATATATTTTTTGCGTTCATTCCGTCATCTTCCTGTCTATGGACAATATACTTCTGACGCCCACCGTTTACAGACAACTTTGTCAGCTTCAGATCTCTGATATCTCTGGAGACAGTTGCCTGTGTGACCTTGAAATCCGGCATTATTCAGATATTCTGCCAGTTCCTCCTGCGTCTCTATGTCATACTGACTGATCAATTCAATTATCTTTGCATGTCGGCTCACTTTCATAGTATCAATTTCCTTTCATCTTCTCGCGCATTGTTATCATAAAACTTTCTTCACTTAATTTTACAAGATGCGCTTTGGCATCTGATTTTCTGATCTTCACTCTGTCTCCGCTAACCAATTGTCTCTGTACAGCGCCGTCATAACATAAAGCTACTTTCTCCTGCCTTCCATAACGGCCCTCGCAAATCTCAACTTCAACATCATCCTCTGCTGAAAGCACCACACTGCTTGTGTTAAGTGCATGGGAACAGATTGGAGTGATAACGATCAGACTTGCTGTTGGCTCTACCACCGGCCCACCTGCGGAAAGATTATATCCTGTACTTCCCGTCGGTGTACAGATGATCACACCGTCTGCCTGATATGTGTTCAACAATGTCCCATTCACATATACATTAAACTGAACAATACGAAGATTCCCTTCTCTTGTCAGGACGATATCATTTACCGCCAGATCTTTTTCACCGGATGACATTGTCCCCTCCAACATCATACGTTTCTCAACTTTAGGCTCTTCCTCGCAAAGTCTGTCAATCGCAGATTTATAATCTTTCAATTCTACATCTGCCAAATACCCCAACGTTCCGATATTGATTCCAAGAAGCGGAAGTTTATTTCCTTCAAGGTCACGTATTGCACGGATCAGAGTTCCATCCCCACCTAAAACCAGTCCGCAATCAACGTTCTCCGGAATCGTTCCCGGAACAATAAATCCTTCCTCGTCCTTTTGCGCAAGAATAACATATTTGCCTTTTCTCTCAATATAATCTTTTATCTCAATCGTAACAGAATAATCTCTGTCTTTTAATTGATTTGTTATGATATAAAAAGATTCCATACCATCACCTTTTTACTTTGCCAGAGCAGCGAATGCTTCATCCACTACCTGATCCAGTTCCTTTGTCTCAATCTTTGCTTCCTCTTCCGGACATTTCTTCAAATGTACAAGGTATTCGATATTTCCTTCTGGTCCCTTGATTGGAGAGAATGTGATCTCAAGTACGGAAAATCCGATGGATACCGCAAATTCTGTCACTTTCTCGATTACTTCATGATGCGTACTCTTTTCTCGCACAACACCTTTCTTTCCAACCTTCTCACGTCCTGCTTCAAACTGTGGTTTGATCAATGCTACAATCTCTCCATCATCTGTCAGATACGCTCTGATTGCACCAAGCACTTTTTGTGAGAGAGATAAACGAAACATCAATCGACGAAAAATCAACAGGTTCTCCAAGATCTTCCGGAGTCACATAACGGATATTCGTCTTCTCCATACACACCACTCTCGGATCCTGACGCAGCTTCCAATCCAGCTGTCCTCTTCCCACATCGATGGCAAATACTTTCTTTGCTCCATTCTGAAGCATACAGTCTGTGAATCCGCCAGTGGAAGATCCAACATCTGTACAGACCTTTCCATCTACTGTCACATGGAATTCTTTCATTGCTTTCTCAAGCTTAAGACCTCCACGGCTCACATAGGGGAGAACATGTCCGCGTACCTCAATATTTACCTCTTCTGGAAATGTTGTTCCGGCCTTATCTTCTCTCTGGCCTTCTACAAATACATTTCCTGACATAATAATTGCTTTTGCTTTTTCTCTGGAATCCGCCAGATTTCTCTTTACGAGCAATACATCCAAACGTTCTTTCATGTTACTTTTCTTCCTTTATTCTCCGATCATCTGCAATGACCCTTTTTTACAATACTCTCTCTGTCGAGACCAACTTCTTTTCTTAAGACATCTACATTTCCATGTTCAACATAATCATCTGAAATACCGATTGTGCAAACTTTCAATGGGATACCCTCGCGCATCACAAAATCTTCTACCTGCTCACCAAATCCACCTGTAAGCACATTTTCCTCAATTGTCACAAGGATCCTGTGATTTTCTGAAATCTTCCGGATCCTCTCTGTATCCAGAGGTTTCACAAATCTTGCATTGATCAGACTACACTGATACCCTGCTGCCTTAAGATCCTCACGCACCTGTTCTGCAAGGAAAGACATATGTCCGACAAACATTACCGCGATCTCACTCTCTTCATATAGAAGTTCGCTCTTTCCATATTCGATCGGAGCACGGAATTCCTTCAGTCCTTCATATGCTTCTCCTCTTGGATAACGAAGTGCAATCGGATACTGGAAATCTACTGCAAAGCGCACCATATCCGCCATCTCCCAACGGTTCTTTGGTGACAGGATTGAAAGATTCGGGATCAATGATAAAAATGATAAATCAAAGACTCCCTGATGTGTCTCTCCGTCACTTCCAACAAGACCTGCGCGGTCTACTGCGATCACAACCGGCAGATTCTGAAGACAGACATCATGAATCGTCTGGTCAAACGCTCTCTGTAAGAAAGATGAATACACCGCAAAAACAGGCTTCATTCCCCCAGCAGCAAGTCCTGCTGCAAACGTCATCGCATGCTCTTCTGCAATTCCTACATCAAAGAATCTTTCCGGAAATAGCTTTGCGAATCTGGAAAGTCCTGTTCCGTCTGCCATCGCTGCAGTAATAGCTACAACCTTCTCGTCCTTCTTTCCGATATCTGCAAGCACTTTGGAAAAAATTATCCGTATAAGAATCTATCCCTGATCCTCCGATCGTTTCTCCTGTTGTCACATCAAAAGGTCCTGTTCCATGGAATTTTGACGGATTCGTCTCTGCCGGAAGATAACCTTTTCCCTTCTTCGTCACAACATGTACAAGAACTGCATGATTTACCCTCTTCGCCTCATTCAATGTCTTTGTTAACGTCTTCAGATCATGTCCGTCTACAGGTCCCAGATATGTGATTCCCATATCCTCAAAAACATTCCCGGAACAAATAATTGTTTGATCCCGCTCTTCGTCTTCTTCACCTGATGGACGATCCGTTCTCCCCTGCCGGGAATCCTCTTGATCGTATCTTCGACACCTCTCTTCAGGTCTGAGTATACCTGTGTCGTCCGAAGCCCATTCAGGTAATTTGACATACCACCAACATTCTTGGAAATGGACATATTATTATCATTGAGTACAATGATAAAATTACTTTTCAATCTGGAAGCGTTATTCAATGCTTCATATGCCATACCGCCGGTCATAGAACCATCTCCGATCACAGATACAACGTTATAATGCTCCTGTTGAAGCTCTCTTGCGGCCACATAACCAAGCCCTGCTGAGATTGAAGTTGAACTGTGTCCTGTATCAAACGCATCACATTTGCTTTCTTTTCTCTTAGGGAATCCACTCATTCCTCCGTATTTTCTAAGATCATCAAATCCTTCTTTTCTTCCTGTCAGAAGTTTGTGTGTATAAGACTGATGTCCCACATCCCAGATCAGTTTATCCTCTGGGAAATGAAGTACTTTATGCAATGCCATTGTAAGCTCAACAACTCCGAGATTGGATGCCAGATGTCCTCCGGTCACACTGATCTTTTCGATCAGAAACCGCCGGATCTCATCCGATAATTCTTTCAGCTCTTCCTCTGTCAGTTCTTTTATATCGTTGGCCTTTTGAATCTTTTCAAGTGCCATAAGTTCCTCCTCACCGACAATCTTATTTTTCTCTATAACAAGAGAGTTCAAAAGCTGCTCAAGGAAATTATCCCCGGCAGGGAACTTTTTCAGTTCATCGATTGCTTCTTCTGTCATACGTTCCACAATCTTTATGAGCCTGTTCGATTCCTTTAAGTGTTACATATGTTGTCTTTTCATTCTTCTCATCACTATGTACCGGCTTGCCCAGCTGCTCTGTCGTGCTTGTCACATCCAGAATATCGTCCTGGATCTGGAATGCCATTCCGATCTTTCCTGCGACTTTCTGCATACTCTTTACATCTTCTTTTGATGCTCCCGCAAGGATTGCTCCAATCATCATAGCAGACTCGATCAGTGCACCTGTCTTCAGTCTGAAAATAAAATCAAGAACTTCCTCATCAATCTGATGTCCGGATTCTTTCACATCTACAACCTGTCCACCGATCATACCATAGATTCCGGCCTTTCTTGCCAGAACGCTCATCGCTTGTCCGATTCTAAGGCTTTCCTCCGGAAATTGCTCAAATGCCTTGCATGCTGTCTCAAATGCATAGTTTAAAAGTGCATCACCCGCAAGGATTCCCATATCCTCTCCATAAACGATATGTGTTGTCTTTCTTCCTCTACGGTACTCATCATTATCCATTGCCGGAAGATCATCATGAACCAGTGAATAGGTATGGATCATCTCCATTGCTGCCATAAACGGATAAATCACTTCTGTCTCTCCACCAAACAGACGGTATGTTTCCATCATCAGCATTGGGCGAAGGCGCTTACCTCCTGCCATCAGACTGTATTCCATTGCTTCCATGATCACACTCTGATATCCGTTTGCTTCCGGAAGATATTCTCTGAGTATCGCTTCAATTTTTTCCTACTTTTTCTTTCTGTTCTTCTTTAAAATTCATGACTCTCTCCATTCTCATCTAAGGCAAGAACCTTCTTTTCCACATCGTCAATCGTACGATTACAACACTTCACAAGTTCCATGCCTTCCTGATATAAATTAAAAGAATCTTCAAGAGAAAGTTCCTCTCCTTCCAGTCCGCCAATGACGCGATCCAGTCTCTCAAATAACTCCTCAAGACTTGCAGCCTGTTCTATCTTCTTCGTGTCTTTCATCATTTCCTCCCGGTTACTGTTTATGGGAACTTTGTCCTCTTTCCCCTTCTAGTTTTACAGTGTCTGTAACGTAAGTCTCAATCTGTCCATCCGTTACATAAATCTGCAACAAATCTCCTTCTCTTACCTGATCTGTTTTCTTTATATTCTGTCCCTGTGCATTGCAGACATAAGAATATCCCTGACTTAATTTCTCAAGTGGAGACAATCCCTTCATCCGTTCTGCACAAAGTGCGAGTCTGTGCTTTTCTTTTGTCAGATGCCGCTCCATAAGCGAGCGCAGTGTATTCTCAGCGTCAACCGTTCTTTGTCTCTTCTCATTGAGTTTCTGTCTTGGATGAAGTGTCTGAAGTTTGCAATCTGCTGTGTTCCAAATGCACACGCTCGTTTAGCAGCTTCTGATTTATTGCTCTTCGAAGTAAACTCTCACAATTAAGAATCTGTTCTTCACTTCAGAATATTCATACATCTGCAAGCTCTGCCGCTGCAGATGGTGTCGGTGCTCTTAAGTCTGCCACATAATCGGCAATCGTTGTATCTGTCTCATGTCCGACTGCAGAGATCACCGGAACGCGACAGTCAAAAATCGCACGCGCAACAGCCTCCTCATTGAATGCCCCACAGATCTTTCAATTGCTTTCCTCCGCCTCTTTCCGACGATTCATGACATCCACTCGCTTCTCTTCCAGCATACGGATTCCTTTCACGATGCTGCTCACGGCACCATCACCCTGTACCAGTGCAGGATAAAGCAGGATCTGGACAAATGGTTCCTTCTCTTTGCCACATTGATGATATCTCTGATCGCTGCTCCTGTCGGTGCGGTCACAACCCCGATCGTACGTGCATAGCGTGGAATCGGCTGTTTGTACTCTGCTGCAAACATTCCCATCTCTTCGAGTTCTTTCTTCAGTGCCTCGAATCTTTCATACAAAAGTCCCGCACCGTCCAGAATGATCTCTCTTGCGTACAGCTGATACTTTCCATCCCGCTCATAGACACTGACCGACCCCCAGCACTACTACCTGCTGTCCTTCCTCCATATGGAAAAGAAAGCCCAGACCTTGAGCCTGCGAACATCACGCAGGCTATCGTGCCGGACTCGTCTTTCAATGAAAAATATATATGCCCTGATGTGTGGTACTTTAAATTAGACACCTCACCCTTTACATAGATTCGGTTCAGCATGAAGTCCTGGGTGAACATATTCTTAATATAAGAATTAACCTGCTTCACCGTATAGACATTTTTCATTCTTTCGTCTCTTCCAGTGAACGCGCAATCTTGCCAAGTACTCCGTTAATAAATGACGGAGCCTCATCTGAACTGAACATCTTTGCCAGTTCTACTGCCTCGTTAATCGCAACTCCTACCGGTACCTCGTCATCCCACTTCATCTCATATACCGCAAGTCTCAGAATGGACAGATCTACTTTGTTCATTCTTGTCGTCTTCCATCCCTTTGCATTCGCATTGATCAGTTCATCAATCTCTTCTGTCTTCTCAAGTACTGCCGCATATTTTCTCTTAATATATTCTTTATCCTTATCCGCTGCATCTTCCAATGTAGAAAAATAGTATTCAATCTGCTCCGGCATCTCCTGCGGATCATTAAATTCTATCTGAAACAACATCTTGAAAATGTGCTCGCGAAGTTCTTTTCTAACCATGTTGGCTGATTCCTTTCCTGTTCGCTTTTATTCCTGACTCTCCATCTCGACTCCTGCAACCTTAATGTTCACATCAGCCACTTCAAGTCCTGTCATATTCTCAATTGCATTCTTAACTTTCTCCTGCACTCTTGCAGACACCTCAACGATGCTGTAATTGTACTTCAGGTTCAATGCCAAGGATACAGTCACAATACCTTCCAGTACATCAACCTTCACACCTTTGGAAAGATTCTTCATTCCGAGCTTTCCGATCAGTTCATTCGTGATGTTTCCGGCCATAGAAGCAACACCTTCCACTTCTGTGGCAGCAAGCGCTGCAATGATCGCTACAACTTCATCTGCAATCTTAATCTCACCTTTGCTTGCGTCGTTCTGTATTGTATAAATATTTCTTTCGTCCTTTGCCATAATCAAAAACCTCCTGTTTTGTCTGATTCTTTCTACATTATATCAAAAAGTCTTTCTATTTGAAAAGATTTTTATGAACGTCCGAATTCTGACAAAATAAGTCCTTCATTTCTCTCTTCTGTCATACGGATACTCCACTCATGCGCAAAGAGAAGAAGCGGACGTCCCTTCAGATCCATGATCTTCTTCATATCAGATGTTCCGCTCAAGCGATCCATATCGATCTCTTCATTCTCGATCCAACGGATGTACTCATATGGCAGGTTCTCCAAACGGATCTCTACATTATATTCATTCTGAAGACGATACTTCAACACATCAAACTGAAGTACACCTACAACGCCTACGATGATCTCTTCCATACCCGTGTTGAATTCCTGGAAGATCTGGATCGCACCTTCCTGTGCAATCTGATTGATTCCCTTTACAAACTGCTTTCTCTTCATCGTATCAACCTGACGGACACGTGCAAAGTGCTCCGGTGCAAAGGTCGGGATTCCTTCGTAAGCAAATTTCTCTTTTGATGTTGTCAATGTATCTCCGATTGAAAAGATACCCGGGTCAAATACTCCGATGATATCTCCGCCGTAAGCCTTATCGATCATCTTTCTTTCACTTGCCATCATCTGCTGCGGCTGGGAAAGACGCACATCCTTTCCTCCCTGCACATGATAAACACTCATACCGGCCTCAAATTCTCCGGAACAGATTCTCATGAATGCAATTCTGTCTCTGTGGGCTTTGTTCATATTCGCCTGGATCTTAAATACAAATGCTGAGAAGTCTTTTTCTGTCATTGGATCGATCTCGCCATGATCTGATTTTCTCGGAAGCGGAGAGGTTGTCATCTTCAGGAAATGCTTCAGGAAAGTCTCTACACCAAAGTTGGTAAGAGCGGATCCGAAAAATACCGGTGAAAGCTGTCCCTTATCAACCAGTTCCTGATCAAACTCAGCTGCTGCTCCGTCCAGAAGTTCAATCTCATCTGCAAGAATGTCTTTTGCATCTGCTCCGATCAGTTCTTCTGTCTCCGGTGCGTCGATCGGTATCATCTTCACTTCACCCATCGCAGTACCCTTTTTCGTATCTGAGAACAGCTCAACTTCACGTTTTGCTCTGTCGTAAACTCCCTTGAATTCCTTACCGGAACCGATTGGCCAGTTGATCGGACAAGTTGCGATTCCAAGCTCTTTCTCTATATCATCTAGCAATTCAAATGTATCCTTCGCCTCACGGTCGAGCTTATTGATAAATGTAAAGATCGGGATGTGACGCATCACACAGACTTTAAACAGCTTTCTTGTCTGCGCCTCAACACCCTTGGATGCATCGATAACCATAACTGCGGAATCCGCTGCCATCAAAGTACGGTATGTATCCTCTGAGAAGTCCTGATGTCCCGGTGTATCCAGAATATTAATACAGTATCCACCATAATTGAACTGAAGTACAGAAGAAGTTACAGAAATACCTCTCTCCTTCTCAATCTCCATCCAGTCGGAAACCGCATGCTTCGCAGTTGCTTTTCCCTTAACAGATCCTGCCTGGTTGATGGCTCCTCCGTACAGAAGGAATTTCTCTGTCAATGTTGTCTTACCGGCATCCGGATGGGATATAATGGCAAATGTTCTTCTTTTCTTTATCTCATTCGTAATTTCTGACATTTCTAATCTCCTATCATTTTCACGCAATAGATAACTGTCCGCAGGCATCCCGTAGACAGTTACATAATAAACCAGTAAATAGTGTATCACAAGTCCTCTCTGACAGCAAATCTTTTATAAAAAGTTTTTCCAAAAATATACTTTCTATTCATGAATTGGTGTAATTACAATCTTCTCCGGCTTTACATCCGACTTTCTTGTCACAATATCCTCAATCTGGGCACGGTTTGCATCCGTAAGCTCCTCTGCATTTACAACAACATCTGCACTATCTTCCCCCAGACTTACCACTGCCTCTGCAAAATCCTTTTGTTGCCATCAATGTCTCAATTTCCATCTCCGTCTCTGATTGATTTTTGTAAGCTCCACCATCTGTGCAACTGCATCTGACTTTTCCTCTTCACTGAGCTCTGTATTGTCTATGATCGACTGCAGGGTTTCTTTATTCTGGGCACGCACCTGTTCTCTTGTAACTTTTGCCTGGGCTACCGTAGTCTGGGCTGAACCATTTGTTAGAACCGCCTCTCCAGGTGTTCCTTCTGTTTCAGAATCATTACTTTCAATTTCTTCGCTTCCTGCTTCTGTATCTTCCTGTGAAATATCTAAAAGTTCCTGGTTTGTAAGATCTGCATTAGCTTCTTTTGTTCCTTTCGCATTCTCGCCAAACAGACGTCCCGTGTAGTTCAGATATCCTGCTGCCGCGATCATAACCGCAAGTGCCACAATGATCAACTGGTTTTTCTTCACTTTCCCTTTCATTAAGATAAACCTCCTTTTATGTAGACGCACGTTTCATTATTTTTATCTTATGCGCTTCTACACCAAATAATGCCTGCACCGCTTCTGTCAGATTCTTCGCGACAACTGCATTCCCACCTCCATCTGCTATTACAAGAATGCCCTCCACTTCGGGTGCATTTTCTTTACTTACATATGGGATCTGCGTTCCGTCTGTCCCCTGACTGTACACAGTCGTTTTATCCAGAGATTTCTCTTCACTTTCTCTTGTCTCTCCCTGGCTGTCTGCTTCCTTCGTCGTCTGATGTGTGCTTTGCTGATCTTTTTCAACCACCTTCTGTCCTGTAGACTTTAATGTGATCATCACCGTCACCTTTCCCGCCCCATCTACGACACCAAGTGTCTGCGCTGTCTTTTGTTCCAGATATTTTTCATAGTCTGCCATGGAATCTGTCTCATACGTCTCTCCTTTCCCGGATTCCCCGTCACTCTTTGTATCCTTATCCACCTCCCCCGTCTTCGGAACCGGAACCGCAACTACAAGAAGCAGCAGTCCACACAGGAATAAAATGGCTAATCTTGTTCTTTTCTGACCACGATCCGCCTGTTTTATCTTCCTTGTGTATCCCACGATCCTTTCCTTCCACTCCTGCCAATTATTGTCCAATTCCGATTTCCTCCCGTTTTATAGAATCCGACATCCGCTCTATTTCTTTCTCATATTGCTGATACACTTCCCTTTGATAAAACTGCTCTGCTTTCAGTCCTTTCAACGCCGCAACAGGGGATAGTGCAAGCAGGATCAGGACAAGTCCACAGAAAAAAGCGAATATATTTTTCCATAATCCTTTCCCGGAATCACCTGCAGAACTGCACTCATAACGAGAAAGCATTGAAATGATTTTTTGTATCCATTGTGTAAGCATCCGGCAGATTCCTCCTCTCTCCTCTGAAACCTTAAGATGTTACAGCCACCACAAGTGCAATGCTTAAGACAAACAACAGTGTTGTGGATGCTATTACCTTCACCATAAGCTGATAACCGGAACTAACTCCAGATATGCATGTTGTAATTCTCCGGTCAGAAACCGGTTGGACTAATGCCGCCACAAGTTGGTACAAAAATGCCAATATCAGAAATTCCACCAGTGGAATAAGTGCCAGGACAGCTATAAAAATCATTCCTGCTACACCGATTCCATTCTTAAGCAGTACTGCAACTCCTAATGCAACATCCATTGTACCTCCGGCAACATCTCCGATCCACGGAACCGCCTCCAGTGTTCGTCCTGCAGCAGTCATTTTCAAAGAATCAATTGCCGGATTCAAAAATTCCCCGGATCAGACTAATCCCACTCACAGCGGCAATCATACTTTTCAGACTCCATTGGATACATTTTTCCAGAAGTTCTGCAAATTCTGAGAAAAGATCTTCTCCGGTCAGGCAGGATAAGACCCTCACCATCCCGTAGATCTTCACCGCCGGTAAAAGAAAATGAAGTACAAGCAGTTCCACCAGATAGATCAGGAACAGTGTTGTATTATAAAACATCAACGCCGAACTGCTCTTTCCGGTAAATGCAACCGCCAGAAAGAAACTTGGGCAAAACACCTGCATCAATTGGACAAGCTCTCCTGTTTTTTCTTCGGCATATAAATTCATCGATTGATATGCTTCCAGACAGATTGCGATCACAACAAGATACAAAATATAAAAACCTGCTTCCGCTGTCTGTCTGTTTTGAAAGATACTTGTAAAATTCGAGAAAAATGCAGCCGCCACTGTAATCAGCAGCAGGCGCGCCAGATTCTTCCTTCCTTTCTGAAAAACAGAGAACACCTGTCCTGAAAAAAAACTCAAGAAATCTTTCTCCCAATTCCTTCGTATTTCCGCTGATCAGCATCTCTGTAAGATCACGAAACCGAACATTTTTCTCCCAGTTCTGTCTCTCCTGATAACTGATCGATCTGTCTGAAATCAAATTCATCCAGCAGACTTTCTTCCATTTGTTCCAGCTCATCCTCCAACATCCCGGAACGATCTTCTGTTTCCTTTTCCTCCGCTGTACCATGCTCTGCTGCATACACGCTGCCACATCCCGTCACAACCGTAAATAAAAACCACAAAACAGAAGAGCTTTTTACCAAAAATGTTTTCCCTTTGCTATATCAGAAAAATCTCCGATTAGTTCCAACAGCGCAAGAAGTACCGGCATTCCTATCGCAAGGATCGTCAACTTTGTAAAAAGTCTCAATCTGTACAGCAATATTCTGATACCCTGCATCTTTACAGATTCCGGATGCAAATTCAGCCACATAAGTCACACCGGCCATTTTCAACAGAATACTCATCTGTCCGGCATCCAGTTTTATATAATCTGCAATTTTCTTTACTGTCCGCACAAAGATTTCAAGTCGTGAAAGCATACAAAGAAATAAAAACAGGCTGACTGCAAGACTTACATAAATGCCATATTCACTTTTCCCACTTTTAAACTGCAAAGCAAGTAATGTTCCAACGACACCCAAAAGTGCGATTTGTATACTGTTCAATTCTGTTCCGCCCTCCTTAAAGAGAAAACAATTGCCGGATCGAAGAAAATAAGTCATAAATCGCCGGGAGAACCCAGGATAATACAAGAATCAGCCCTGCAAGACTTGTCAGGAATGCCTGTTCCTCTCTGCCGCTATGCTTCAAAACCTGACTCAGAATAGATACAAGAATTCCCACCGCCGCAATTTTAAATATCAGATTGATACTCATACTCTCCCTCCTCTCCCTTTTGTTCCCGCCCTTTTAAAGCAGAAGGATCACAAGCAAAAATCCCTCCTGCTGCCCCCAGCCAGCTACCGAGCTTTTTCTTCTCAGACGTTTCCGCAGTTCTCTTTTCAATTTCCATATCCAGCCTTTTCAAATGATACTCCAGCAGACGAACTACACCTTCTCTGTCTCCTATTTCAAGCAGTTCCCCAGGTTCGCAGATCAGAGGATTCATTTTCCCTCTCCATTTCAGTTCCGGAAGATCTTTTCCTATCGTATCTGTCCACAAGTCAGCAAACCGCTTTTCCTGTGTGCCCTGACATTGAAATGCCAGATCCATCAGCCAGTTTTCATAAGGTTCCTTCTCTCTTGATGCAATATTATAAAAAATTTCCGAAAGCGGAAGTCCTGCATACAGTAATTCGCCTTTTATTTGTTCTATAATTCTGCGAAAATGACTCAATTCTTCCAGATAATTCCGAAGTTCTTTTCCATACATCCATCCTGCTCCGGTCGTCGCCAACAAGATCAGAAAACATCCGACTAATTTCTGCACAGCACACGCCCCCGCTCATCATAGATTTCCCGGATCTTGCCAGGACCGTGATCCTGTCCAAGCACAACATAACGCTGAAACATTCTTCTGCGGATCAGGTCACCCAGGATCGGCTTTTTAGAAGCCTCATCCATATCAAGGCTGTGTACACTCGCGATCAGCCGGCAGCCGCACTGCATGGCATATTCAATGGCATGGATATCCTCACTTGTGCCGATCTCATCCACTGCAATCACACGCGGCGCCATAGAACGGATCAACATGATCATCCCCTCCGCTTTCGGACAACAGTCTAAAATATCAGTCCTTGTACCCAGATGATTCTGCGCGATTCCAAGATAACACCCACCAAGCTCCGATCTTTCATCTACCACACCGACAGAACACCCTTTTATGTATTCATTTCCATCCGATATCTGACGGATCAGATCACGGATCAAAGTAGTCTTTCCGCAACACGGCGGAGAAATGATCAATGTATGGCAAATCTGTTTATTTTCCGTAATATATGGAATCAATGCGTCAGCACACCCAAGTACTTCGTGAGAAATTCTTACATTTAGCGAAGAAATATACTGTATATTTTTTACTTTTTCATTTTCTATAATTACTTTTCCTGCCACCCCGACCCTGTGACCTCCTTCCACTGTAATAAATCCCTGTTTCAACTCATTTTCATATGCATAGAGCGAATAATGACAAATATATCCCATTGTCTCACCAATATCTTCTTTCGTAACCAGATACGGGTGTGCCGGGTCCGGAAGAACCCGTTCCTGCCCTTTCATCTGAATCAGCAGCGGCTGACCTGTACGTATCCTGATCTCCTGCAGTTCCTCCGGATTACTGACGGATTCTTCTACAAGCTTACGGATTTTTTCTGCCAGCAGATTCCAGACCTGCATCTTCTTGTTCTGTCTTTCCATTTCCATCTTGTCCACCTCTCCAGTTGTTGTCCGTACCCCTCCTCTCTACACAATATATGGATAAGATTCTTAAAGTATTCCTTGCACATACAAGAAAAGAGGAACAAAACCCAGTTCCCTGAATTCTGTTCCTCTTTTTTATTCTTTCTGATTCTTATTCTGCAACATCTTTCATGCTGAAGCTGAATCTTCCCATCTTATCTTTACCAAGGCATACAACCTTCACAACATCACCGATGCTTACAACGTCTTCTACCTTGTCAACTCTCTGCTTAGAAAGCTTGGAAATGTGTACCATTCCTTCTTTACCCGGTGCAAACTCAACGAATGCTCCGAATTCTTTGATGCTGATAACCTTTCCTTCAAAAACGCTGTCCTGCTTCGTAATCTGTAACGATTGTCTGGATGTACTTCGCAGCTTTCTCCATGTTCTCTTTCTCTGTACCGCAGATAGATACATTTCCTTCATCATCGATGTCGATCTTAACACCTGTCTCGTCGATGATTGCATTGATTGTCTTACCACGCTGTCCGACAACATCACCGATCTTCTGTGGATCGATCTGCATCTGAATAATCTTCGGTGCAAACTCTCCAACTTCTTTTCTAGGCTCAGCGATTGCTTTACTCATAACTTCATCCATGATGTAAGTTCTTGCTTTCTTTGTAGCAGCGATTGCTTCTTCGATGATCGGTCTTGTCAGTCCGTGGATCTTGATATCCATCTGGATTGCTGTGATACCTTCGTGAGTACCTGCTACCTTGAAGTCCATGTCTCCGAAGAAGTCCTCGAGTCCCTGGATATCTGTCAATACAAGGTAATCATCATCTGTCTCACCTGTTACAAGTCCTGCAGAGATACCTGCTACAGCAGACTTGATCGGCACACCTGCTGCCATCAGTGACATACTGGATGCGCAGACACTTGCCTGTGATGTAGATCCATTAGACTCAAATGTCTCAGATACTGTACGGATCGCATATGGGAACTCAGACTCGCTTGGAAGTACCGGAAGAAGTGCTCTCTCAGCCAGTGCTCCATGTCCGATCTCACGACGTCCCGGTCCTCTGGAAGGTCTTGTCTCTCCTACAGAGTAGGACGGGAAGTTGTAATGATGCATATATCTCTTTGTCTTCTCTGCTTCATCAAGACCGTCAAGCTTCTGTGCTTCAGAAAGTGGAGCAAGTGTTGTCATTGTGCAGATCTGTGTCTGTCCTCTTGTGAACATAGCAGAACCATGAACTCTCGGGATCAGGTCTACTTCTGCTGCAAGCGGTCTGATCTGATCGATCGCACGACCATCCGGACGCTTATGATCTTTGAGGATCATCTTTCTTACTGTCTTCTTCTGATACTGGTAAACAGCCTCACCAAGCTTCGCAAGATACTCTTCGTTGTCTGCAAATGCTTCCTCGAGTCTCTCTGTGATCACACGGATATTCTCTTCTCTTGTCTGCTTGTCATCTGTAAATACAGCCTCTTCCATCTCAGCAGCCGGAACGATCTCCTGGATTGCATCAAAGAGTTCCTGCGGAACAGCAAAGCTCTGATACTCATGTTTTGGCTTTCCACACTCTGCAACGATCGTGTCAAAGAAAGCGATCACTTTCTGGTTCAGATCATGTGCCGCAAAGATTGCTTCAATCATCTTCGCTTCCGGAACTTCCTTCGCACCGGCCTCGATCATGATAACCTTTTCCTTTGTAGAAGCAACTGTCAATGCAAGATCAGATACTTCCTTCTGTGCTGCTGTCGGGTTGAATACGAATTCTCCGTCAACAAGTCCAACCTGTGTTGTAGAGATTGGTCCGTCAAACGGAATATCAGAAATACTTGTCGCAAGTGCAGCACCAAGCATAGCTGTAAGTTCCGGGCTGCAGTCCTGATCTACAGAAAGAACAAGATTCTCAAGTGTTACGTCATTTCTATAATCTTTCGGGAACAGAGGACGCATCGGACGGTCGATGACACGGTCTGTCAGGATTGCATTCTCAGATGCTTTACCCTCTCTCTTATTAAATCCTCCCGGGATCTTTCCTACAGCGTACATTCTCTCATTATACTCTACGCTGAGTGGGAAGAAATCAATTCCTTCTCTCGGCTTGTCAGATGCTGTTGCTGTACACAGTACAGTTGTGTCACCATAATGCATCAGCACTGCACCATTCGCCTGTTTTGCCACACGGTCAACATCCACGCGCAGTGTTCTGCCGGCCAGTTCCATTTCAAACTTTTTATACATGGTTTTCTCCTTTTTATCTTATCTTCGTTTTATATGAGCAGAACAATTCGCTCCGAAACTACTGAAAAATGTACTATTCCATAGCAATTGAAGCCCACTGTAATCGATTGATAATACACTTTTCAGTGGTCTCGGTTCTTCTCTGCCCACAAGCTTTTAAATTATATCATATTCCATAATAAGAAGTAAATAGTTTTCCCAAAAAAATGAACAAAAAGTACCAAAAATTCAGACAAAAAGAAACAGACCAGAAACCACATCATCAGATGCAGTTTCTGATCTGTCAATTGATCTTCTTTTTGGGAAAATCTTATTATTTTCTCAGACCAAGTTTCTCGATCAGAGCACGGTATCTCTCGATATCTACTTTCTTGAGGTATGCAAGAAGTCCTCTTCTCTGTCCAACCATCTTAAGAAGTCCTCTTCTTGAGTGGTGATCCTTCGGGTTAGCTTTGAAGTGATCTGTCAGCTCGTTGATTCTTGCTGTAAGGATAGCAACCTGTACTTCCGGTGATCCTGTATCTCCCTCTGTTCTTCCAAATTCTTTGATGATAGCCTGTTTCTTCTCTTTTGCGATCATTGTAATATCCTCCTTAAAATTCTTAGTTAAACCGCCTGGCATTAAGCAATGGTCGGAGTGATCCGATTACCGAACACCGGCTGATTTGATACCTCGGATAGTATAGCACAGAGATATCTGCTTGTAAAGCACAAATTTAAAATCTTTTATCTTTCATCGAATGGATGATTTTTCAGATATTCCTCTCCATACCGCATATCTTTCATCACGCGGTCTTTGAGTTCTTCAACCGAATGAAATTTCGTTTCCGGACGTTCGAACTCCAGGATCTGCACTGTGGCAGTCTTCCCGTAAGCATCGCCTTCATATCCGTAAACATAAACTTCGAACAACCGTCTTTTCTCTTGCGCAACGGTCGGTTTCACCCCGGCATTTCCCACACCGCCATACCATACACCATCCACAAGGACGCGACAGGCATAGACACCGTACTTTGGCAGGATTTTCTTTTCCTGCGGTGCAAGATTCATTGTCGGAAATCCAAGTGTTCTTCCAAGCTGCTGTCCATGTTCCACAACACTGGTGATCTCATACGGATACCCCAGAAGCTTATTTGCAAGAGGAACATTTCCATCGAGGAGAAGTTCCCTGATATAAGTGCTGCTGATCTCCCGGTCCTTGTAATATGCTTTCTCGACCCACATCAACTGTGTAGCCATATTTTCGCTGCATATTTTCTCCAGCATCTGATGATTGCCTCTTTTTTCATGACCAAAGTTAAAGTCTGTTCCGACAACAATGTGTGATGCGTGCAGCTTCTTATATAAGATCTCTTCGATAAATTTCTCTGCTTCCATCTCCATCATTTCTCTCGTAAATGGAATCTCGATCAGATAATCTACCTTGTCCTCAAGAAATGCCCTTCGCTCTTCATTTGTCATCAGACAGTCTCTGTCCATATCAAAAGCACAAACGACACTGTCGCAGTCTTCCTTCTGCGCATATTTTATTATTCTGTTGAGCAGCTTCTGATGTCCTCTGTGCAATCCATCAAACTTTCCAAGCGTTACCGCTGTCTGATTTCTTCCGTCAAAGGCATCTAATCCTTTTATATATTGCATGTCTGTCTTATTCGTCCTTTATTTCTCAATTTTCTCTGCTTCAGGATCCAGAAACATTTTCTTAATATGGAACAGCTTCTTCGGTGCACGATACTGATAAAGGCCGATAAAATTCTTTCTGGAATCATATACTCTGACTTCCTGTCCATCTGTCCACGCTTCTTTTTCTAACAGAAAACGTTCCGGAAGATCATTTCCGTTATAAGACATCCACGCCTTCGCATCCGTCACAGTAACGGCCGGCAGTTCCGCGAAGATCTGATCCAGAGGAGTGAAAAGTTCTGCACCTTCTCCCTGTTCCATCTTCTGTCGCACTTCATCCAGTGTTACCGCATCTTCTTTCAGGAAACGGCCGACTTTCGTACGCTCAAGTTCTTCCATACAGCCGCCCACCTGAAGCTTCTCTCCAATGTCATGGCACAAAGTACGGATATATGTTCCTTTAGAACAGTCCACCTCCATACGCACATGCGGAAGATTCATCTCCAGAATGCGAATTCCATGGATCTGGACTTTTCTGCTCTTACGCTCCACGGTCTTTCCTTCACGGGCAAGCTCATAAAGCTTCTTTCCATTCACTTTCAACGCAGAATACATCGGCGGAATCTGATCATATTCTCCGATAAATGATTCGATACAGGAACGTACTTCCTCTTCCGTCAGATTGCCCGGATCCCTCTCCTCCAGAACCTCTCCGGAAATGTCCTGCGTATCTGTCGTCTTTCCTAAAAGCAGCAGAGCCTCATATGTCTTATCATGATCTGTCAGAAGCTCACAAACCTTTGTTGCTCTTCCAAGACACACCGGAAGGACTCCCGTTGCATCCGGATCAAGCGTACCTGTATGGCCGATCTTCTTCTGTCCGACAACTTTTCGAAGAACCGCAACCACATCATGGGAAGTGTATCCTTTTTCTTTGTAAATATTAACTATTCCGTTTATCATTTTTGCCTCGTTTTTGCTCTTCTGCCGCTCTAAGCTGTCTTTCAATTAAAAGTGTCAGATTGTTGATCACATCATACGGGGAACCTTTCATTGTAACACCGGCTGCTCTCACATGACCGCCACCACCATAATATTTCGCAACTGCACTTACATCAACGATTTCTTTTGATCTAAGACTTACTTTAAATGTCTGCGGTTCGAGCTCGTAAAGAAGGATTGCAACCTCCACACCTCTTGTCTGACGCAATACGCTGACAATTCCATCCAGATCAGACGGTTTTGCCTGGAAGAACTCCATTTCTTTCAAACGTATCACTGAGACAACCGCTTTCTTATTCAGGATCATCATACTCTCAAGAAGTGCCTTCCCAAGCATCTGATTCTGAACATAGGATTTTTCAAAATATGTTCCGTCAATGATCGCGCTTCCATTGATCCCTTTTCTTAAAAGTGCAGCACCGACTTCCATTGTCTCCGGTGAAGTACAGGAATACTGGAACACTCCGGTATCATGCACAATCCCCATATAAAGGAAAGATGCGATTTCTTCCGTAATCTTCTCCTCATCCAGCAGACGGAAAACGAGTTCAGAAGTAGAACTTGCATCCGGCACGATATAATTCGTGTCTGCAAAAGACTCATTACTGACGTGGTGATCCACACATAAAGTTTCCTTTGCATTTTGGAACACCGGCTCGGGAAAAACCAAGACGTCTTTCGTCCCCGCAATCCAGACTGATGAAAAGGTCATAAACTTTGCCTTCTACAATCTCATGCTTCGGCACATCTCTGTGTCCCATCATCTGAAATGCTTCCGGAATCTCCTCCAGATACAGATCTGTCTCAATCTCCGGATAATAAGTGGTCAGATAAAGATATAATCCAATTGTAGAACCAACGCAGTCCCCATCCGGACGAATGTGTCCGCCAATGGCTACACTGTGTTTCCCTTTTAATACATCGTTTAATACGATCATCTATTCCTCAGCTCCATCCTTCAAATCTCTTGTCACTTCGTCAATTTTCTTGCTGATATTTACTCCATATTCAATGGACTGGTCTACGATAAATGTAATCTGTGGTGTGTTGCGCATATTCACTGTACGTGCAAGTTCTCTGCGGATATATCCCTCTGCACTCTGAAGACCTTTGATCGTATCTTCCTGTGCTTTCTTGTCTCCGAGAACACTGATATATGCCTTGCATGTCTTAAGATCCGGTGCTACTTCAACAGCAACAACAGATGTCAGCGGTGCAACACGTGGATCTTTGATCCCGCCACGCAGGATATTACTCAGCTCACGCTGTACTTCTGCATTGACTCTTGTATTCTTAATACTGTTCTTTCTCATGTTATAACTCCATTTTTTATACAGAAAAGTTACTCCTGCAATGTATGACCCCTGCACGAGTAACAATTCTGTCACCTGCTGACGATTACAACACTCTGCAAATGTCGGCATCTTTTATTCTTACTTGCGTTCTGTCTCTACCATCTTGTAGGCTTCAACCTGATCGCCTTCTTTAATGTCATTGTAGTTCTCGAATACGAGACCACACTCATATCCTGTTCTGACTTCCTTCACGTCATCTTTGAAACGCTTCAGAGATGCCAGCGGTCCGTCGAATACAACGATTCCGTCACGGATCAGACGAACAGAACAGTTTCTCTCGAAGATACCGTCAAGCACATACGCACCGGCAATTGTTCCAACTCCTGATGCCTTGAATGTCTGACGTACTTCCGCATGACCGAGAACCTTCTCCTCAAAGACAGGATCAAGCATACCCTTCATGGCTGCCTCTACATCTTCGATGGCATTGTAGATAACTCTGTAAAGTCTTAAGTCAACACCCTCGCGCTCAGCGATATCTTTCGCTGTTGCATCCGGACGAACGTTAAATCCAATGATGATCGCATTTGATGCAGATGCAAGGATAACGTCAGATTCATTGATCGCACCAACACCGCCATGGATGATCTTAACAACAACTTCATCGTTACTCAGCTTCAGAAGACTCTGCTTGATTGCCTCTACAGATCCCTGAACATCAGCCTTAACAACAATATCAAGTTCTTTGAGGTTACCTTCCTGGATCTGGTTGAACAGATCATCCAGAGACATCTTGGACTTCGTCTCTTCCAGAAGTTTTACCTTGTTCTGGGAAATAAATGTCTCTGCAAACGCTCTTGCTTCTTTATCAGACTCACATCCTACGAATACTTCTCCCGCATTCGGAACATCATTCAGTCCAAGGATCTCAACCGGCTGGGACGGACCTGCTTCTTTCACACGTCTTCCCTTGTCATCCATCATCGCTCTTACACGACCATGAGCACTTCCTGCTGCGATCGCATCTCCTACGTGGAGTGTACCTTTCTGTACAAGAACAGTTGCAACAGATCCCTTACCTTTTATCAAGCTCAGCCTCGATCACAAGACCACGTGCGGCACGGTTCGGATTCGCTTTCAGTTCCATAACCCTCTGCTGTCAGAAGGATCATCTCAAGAAGATCCTGATTCCTTCATGTGTATGCGCTGATACCGGAACAAAGATTGTGCTTCCGCCCCAGTCTTCCGGAATCAGTTCGTATTCTGTCAGTTCCTGTTTTACACGTTCAACATTCGCACTTGGCTTATCGATCTTGTTGATTGCAACAATAATCTCAATTCCTGCTGCTTTCGCATGGTTGATCGCCTCAATTGTCTGTGGCATAACACCGTCATCCGCAGCAACTACAAGGATTGCGATATCTGTAGAGTTTGCTCCACGCATACGCATTGCAGTAAATGCCTCATGTCCCGGTGTGTCGAGGAATGTGATCTTTTCTCCGTTAATCTCAACAACAGATGCACCGATGTGCTGTGTGATACCACCGGCCTCACGACCTGTTACATTACTGTTACGGATTGCATCCAGAAGAGATGTCTTACCATGGTCAACATGACCCATAACACATACAACCGGTGGGCGTTTCACCATAAGGCTTTCGTCTTCTTCATCCTCTTTCAGAAGTTCTTCGATTACATCTACAACTTCTTCTTTCTCACAGAGAACATCGAATTCCATCGCGATCTCTTCTGCTGTCTCATAATCAACTTCCTGATTTACAGTTACGATCTTGCCCTGCATGAAAAGCTTCTTAACAATAACAGAAGGAACGATCTTCATCTTATCAGCAAGCTCTTTAATTGTAAGAACTTCTGGAATCACGATCTGTTTGATCTGCTCTTCCTGCTTCTCTTCCTTCACCTGTGGCTTCTTCACTTCCACTGCCGGTTTCTGCTTCTTGCCTTTTCTTCCTTTTCCTTCGAAAGCTTCATCTCTGTATTCTTTCTTCTTATTATCTCTTTCTTTGTCTTTCGCTTTATTTCTCTGTGTCTTCTGCTGTTCTACGATCGGTGTAGCGTCACTTCTGTCGTTTCTGCGATTGTCATTTCTTCTGTCAGAGCGCTGTCCCTGTCCGCGTCCGTCTCTTCCGTCACGGTTGTCTCTTCCATCACGGTTGTCGCGTCCCTGGAATCCGTCACGTCCACCTCTGTCAGAACGCTGTCCGCGTCCGTCTCTGTCCTGACGTGGTCCTCTGTTTTCGCCTCTGTTCTCTCCATTAGAACGTCTGTCTCCAAATGGTTTCTGTCCCGGTCTGTCAGAACGTACCGGTCTTCCCTCACCACTCGGACGGCCTGTTCTTTCTGTTCTTGGTCCCTGCGGTCTCTCAGAACGTGCTCCGTTCTGTGCCGGACGTGCCGGTCTGTCCTCTGCTGCACGAACCGGTCTTTCGCTTTTTGCTGCCGGTTTCTCTGTACGAGCCGGTTTTCCTTCACCATTCGAACGGCTCTGTCCTGCTGCCGGGCGTTTTCCATCACCGTTTGGACGACCCTGGTTCTGTCCCTGACGTCCCTGTCCCGGACGTTTTCCCTGCAGTCTGCTGCTGTTCTTTGAATTCTGTGGGCGAACTACAAATGCAAGATTTTTCTTCTTTGGAGCACCCTCTTTTTCTGTTGTTTTATCTGCAGCCATCTCAGCATCTTTGCCAGCTGCTTCTCTTCTAATATCTTCTGCCACGTTATCCTCCCTGGTGTTTAAACTCTTTTTATTTTCATTCTGCATCTTCTCATCTGCCATATAAATCTACCTCCTTCAAGCAATCAACGGGGAACCTTTGTCTTCTACTCCCATTCATCAGGTACGGGATTTCAGTTCTTTTCAATATCCTTTTGCAAATCCTTCGTCTAATATCGCCAGAGATGCACGGAATTGTTTTCCCATCGCATGCCCCAAGGTATCTTTATCTCCGTAAACTATCATTGGAACTTTATAAAATTTACACATATCACGGAATTTTTTCTTTGTATATCTGAAGCGTCTTCTGCAACAACTACAAGGCTTGCTCTTCCGGACTTTGTCTGTCCTTCTGTCATAAATTCACCGCTTGCGCAGCGCCCCGCTTTCGTTGCCAGACTGATCAGAGACAGTACTTTATCTCTAGCCAATCTCATCCATCTCCTTTTCCAGCCGTTCATATACTTCCTGCGGTATTGCCTGCTTAAAGGAACGCTCCAGTCCTCTGTTCTTCACAGCCTGCTCAAAACATGCCTTCTGCGGACAGAGATACGCTCCACGTCCGTTTTTCTTTCCGGTTGTGTCAATGACAAATTCTTCTTCCTCTGTTCTGAGGATCCGAATCAGTTCCTTCTTTGGTTTCATCTCGCCGCAGCCTACACATTTACGCATAGGTACTTTCTTCTTTACTGCCAAACAATTCACTCCCTCAGATCTTACTCTTCGTCTGTCTCAACGAATTCAATCTCATCTGCTCCGTCTTCATCAGCTGCATCTGCCGGAACATCATCGTACTCTTCTTCCTCTTCTCCGACTGTATAGCCTTCTTCTCCGACCATACCCATCTGCTCCATGTAGTTCTCCGGGAGATCTCCACACTCAATTGCCTGTGTCTCACTCTTGATATCGATCTTGTATCCTGTCAGACGGGCTGCAAGTCTTGCATTCTGGCCTTCTTTACCGATTGCAAGTGAAAGCTGATAATCAGGAACAATAACTCCTGCAATCTTCTCATCCGGATCAGCCATAACAGAAATAACCTTCGCCGGGCTGAGTGCATTCTCAATCAGAAGTGCCGGATTCTCATCCCAGTTAATGATATCAATCTTCTCACCACGAAGCTCTTTTACGACTGCATTTACTCTTGCACCGTTCATACCAACACAAGCTCCGACCGGATCAACATTCGGATCGTTAGACCATACAGCCATCTTTGTACGGGAACCAGCCTCACGGGCAATGCTCTTGATCTCAACTGTTCCGTCCTTTACCTCTGCAACCTCTGATTCAAACAGACGTTTTACAAGTTCCGGATGTGTACGGGATACAAGGATCTTTGGTCCCTTTGGTGTGTTCTTAACTTCTACGATATAAAGCTTAATACGCTCTGTCGGCTCGAAATGCTCTCCTTTCACCTGTTCGTTCTCTGTAAGGATTGCATCTGCTTTTCCAAGATTCACACTGATATTCTTGCCAATATAACGCTGTACGATACCTGTTACGATATCCTTCTCTTTCTCGAAATACTGATCAAATACTGCCTTGCGCTCTTCTTCTCTGATCTTCTGAAGAATCAGGTTCTTTGCATTCTGTGTTGCAATACGTCCGAATTCCTTGGAATGAAGCTCAACCTGTGCGATATCTCCGATATGAAGTGCCGGATTGATCTTCTCTGCATCCTCAAGACTGATCTCGATTGCAGGATCAAATACTTCTTCAACAACTTCCCTCTCTGCGTATACAGAGTAGTCACATGTGTTGCGGTCCATAACGATCTTAATATTATCGGATGTTCCGAAATGGTTCTTACATGCACTTAAAAGTGAATTTTCAATGGCCTCCAACATGACATCCTTGCTGATATTTTTCTCTTTTTCAAGAATATCCAATGCTTCGAGTAATTCTGTGTTCATTTTTCTTTCCTCCTAATTAAAAATCCAAAGCCTGACGGATCAAAGCGATTTCTTTTCTGTCAAATGTCTGCTCTGTCTCATCTTCGTATGTGATGGTCACTGTATTCTCATCATAACTCTTTAAAATTCCGACGAACTCTTTCTGTCGGTCGATTGCACGGTATGTGCGGATCTCTACTTCTTCTCCAAGATTTCTCTTAAAATCCTTCTCTTTCTTAAGTGGTCTTCCAAGTCCCGGAGAACTTACTTCAAAGATATAGGAGTCTTCAATATAATCCTTCTCATCAAGGATATCGGAGAATCTCCTGCTGACTGCCTCACAGTCATCCACGGCAATTCCGCCTGGTTTGTCAATATACGCGCGAAGGTACCAGGTACCTCCTTCTTTCACATATTCTACATCTACCAGCTCAAACCCGAGTTCCTCTACGATAGGCTCGAGAAGTGCTTCTGTCTGCTGTTCATAATCTTCTCTTCTGGACACGCTGCGTCAAACTCCTTTTCTTCTATAATATAGTTTGTGATCTGATTCATAAAGAATTTTCCATATCACCAAAGAAGAGTGAACTTTCGTCCACTCTTCTGCCAATTCCTTATGTAACTATATTTACTCTAGCACTTTTCTTTGAGGAAATCAAGGGGTTTTTGCACATTTTCTTACAATACCTTAGAAATCCCCTTAACTTTCTCTTTCTTTACCGTCTCCGCTTCCGGCAAGACTTCTAGCGGCTTTTGGTTCCTGTTCCATCCCGTTTCGCCAGTTTCAGTCGATTTAGTGAAACTGTCTTTTCTCCATAAGTAATCTTCGTCTCTGTTCCTTCTTCAAAAAGATAAACTTCTTCTAATTCATCCTTCTTCTGAAGCTTAATTCCTCTGACACCGACAGCTGCTTTTTTCTTCTCCGGAACATCCGCAGATAAAAACCTCAGGAAATATCCGTTCTTCGTCTGAAGGACAACATTCTGCTGTTCCGTCACAACCTTCACTGCGACAAGCCTGTCTTCTTCCTGCAGCTTTGTTGCCGCGATCGTGCGCTTGGATACCTGGAACTCACTTCCATCCACACGCTTGATCATTCCCTGTGCTGTTGCAAACAATAATTTTGAATAACGCATCTGCTCTTCTTCACAGATCATAACAATCTGTTCTTCACTGCTTGAATAATTACTTACATTATCAATCGGAATCCCTTTGTCTCTGAACTTTCCATGTGGAAGATCAAGCACCTTCACCTGATGCATCTTGCCTTCATCTGTAAACAGACAGAGTTTTCCAATGTTCATACAATGCACAATGTATTTATTCTCTTTGTCTGCAGCTTCTTTATTCCTCTCATAGACTCCGGTATCCACTGTCTTCGCGTAACCAAAGCGATCCATCAGAAAGACGACCTGCTGCTCTTCAATCTTCTTCTCTTCAAAAACAGCTTCTTCTGCATTCTCCACAACGGTACGACGCTTTCTTCCGAATTCTTTTTTATAACTGTCAAGCTCTTCCATGATCACGCCTGCCATGGAATCATAGTTATTTAAAATATCTTCATAACGGGCAATATTTTCTAATGTCTTCTCATGCTCTTTCTGAAGTGCTTCAATCTCCAGACCGATCAGACGATAAAGACGCATCTCCAGAATTGCCGTTGCCTGACGTTCTGTAAAACGGAGCATTGCCGCCATCATTTTTTGGAAATCGCAGACTTGAACTTAATGTTTTCCGTCTCACCGTTTACCAGACAGGCACGCGCATCTTTTACAGATTTACTTCCTCTTAATATCTCAATGATCAGGTCGATCACATCACATGCTTTGATCAGACCTTCCTGAACTTCACTCTTCTCCCGCTCTTTGCCAAGCAGAGTTGTATATTTTCTCGTCGCAAGTTCAAACTGGAAATCCACATGATGTTCTATGATCTGTTTCAGACTTAAAGTCTCCGGTCTGCCATTCGCAACCGCCAGCATATTTACGCCAAATGTATCTTCCAGGCGTGTCTTCTTATAAAGCATGTTCTTCAGGTTCTCAACATCCGCACCACGCTTCAATTCAATCACGATACGGATTCCTTCTTTTGAAGACTGGTTTGAAATATCAACGATATCCGTTGTTTTCTTGGATTCCACAAGATTGCAGACATCGTTTAAGAACTTTCCGATTCCGGCTCCGATCATCGTATATGGGATCTCTGTGATCACAAGCTGCTTCTTGCCGCCTTTGAGCTCTTCCACTTCCACTTTTCCACGCAGCTTGATCTTGCCCTGTCCACTCTCATAGATTGCCGGAAGATCATCCTTATTGACCACAATTCCTCCGGTCGGGAAATCCGGTCCTTTGATATATTTCATCAGCTGCTTTGTAGTGATCTTGTCATTCCTCATATAAGCTTTGACTGCATCGATCACTTCGCAGAGATTATGTGTCGGGATACTTGTCGCCATACCAACTGCGATTCCTTCCGCACCATTGATCAGAAGGTTTGGCACACGCATCGGAAGCACAAGCGGTTCCTTCTCCGTCTCATCAAAGTTCGGGCCAAAATCAATGACATTCTTATCAAGATCAGCCAGACATACTTCCTGCGTGAACTTCGTAAGGCGCGCCTCTGTATAACGCATTGCAGCAGCTCCGTCTCCCTCAATGGATCCAAAGTTACCATGTCCGTCAACAAGAACCTGTCCTTTCTTAAACTCCTGCGCCATTACTACAAGAGAATCGTAGATGGAACTGTCTCCATGCGGATGATATTTACCCATCGTATCTCCGACGATACGTGCGCTCTTACGATAAGGCTTATCATAACGGATACCAAGCTCGTACATATCATAAAGTGTACGACGCTGAACCGGCTTGAGACCATCACGGACATCCGGAAGTGCTCTGGCGATAATAACACTCATCGCATAATCAATATAAGATTTCTTCATAAGATCAGAATATTCTGTCCTTATGATCTGTGATTCATTACTCATTCTTCTTCTCCTTAGATATCCAGTTCTGCCTCTGTCGCATTTTCATAGATAAAATTACGACGCGGCGGTACTTCAGTTCCCATCAGCATCTCCGTTACACTCGAAGCCATTCGGGCATCCTCAATCTCTACTCGTTTCAACATACGTCTCTCCGGATCCAGTGTTGTCTCCCAAAGCTGCTCTGCATCCATCTCTCCAAGACCTTTGTAACGCTGAAGTGTGAACGGACCTGTATGTGTCTTTCTATAACGTTCCAGTGCCTTATCATCATACAGATACTCTTCTTCTCCACTCTTTGGCATTGCCTTATAAAGTGGCGGCATCGCAATATATACATGTCCTTCAAAAATTAAGCTCCGGCATAAAGCGATAGAATAAGGTGAGCAATAAGGTAGAAATATGTGCACCATCGACATCGGCATCGGCCATGATGATGATCTTATCATATCTCAACTTTGTAATATCAAAGTCATTTCCGTATCCTTCAGAGAATCCGCAGCCAAATGCATTGATCATCGTCTTGATCTCTGCATTGGCAAGCACCTTATCAATACTTGCTTTCTCAACATTTAAGATCTTACCACGGATCGGAAGGATTGCCTGATAATTTCTGTTTCTCGCTGTCTTCGCAGAGCCACCGGCGGAATCTCCCTCGACGATAAAGATCTCGCACTTCTTCGGATCTCTGCTCTCACAGTTTGCCAGCTTTCCGTTACTGTCAAATGAATATTTCTGCTTTGTCAGGAGATTGGTCTTTGCCTTCTCTTCTGTCTTACGGATCTTCGCAGCCTTCTCCGCACTGGAAAGAACTGTCTTAAGTGTATCCAGATTTCGATCAAAGAAACGAACAATCTCTTCTCCTGTCACCTTGCTGACTGCTTTCGCCGCATCCGGGTTATCCAACTTTGTCTTCGTCTGCCCCTCAAATCTCGGATCCGGGTGCTTAATGGATACAATTGCTGTCATTCCGTTACGGATATCTGCACCGGTAAAATTCGCATCCTTTTCTTTCAGGATTCCTATCTCTCTCGCATACTGGTTCATGACAGTTGTAAAGGTTGTCTTAAAGCCTGTCAGATGTGTTCCGCCCTCTGCATTATAAATATTATTACAAAATCCAAGTACATTCTCATGAAACTCATTCACATACTGCAGGGTTACCTCTACTTCAATCCCGTCTGCTTCCCCTTTAAAATAAACCGGGTCATGAAGTACTTCTTTCTTACGGTTCAGATCCTGGATAAATCCAATGATTCCTTCCGGTTCATGATAAACGATGTGCTCAACACTTCCATCTCTCTTATCATCAAATACGATTGTCAGATTCGGATTCAGATACGCGGTCTCGTGCAGCCGGCTCTTAACCTCTTCCGCTTTGAACTTCGTCTTCTCAAAGATCGTATCATCCGGCAGAAAGTTTACCGTTGTTCCTGTCTTTCTCGTCTTCCCGATCTTAGGAAGGAGTCCATCTTCCAGTTCGATCACCGGGATTCCTCTCTCGTACCGGTCATGATGAACAAATCCATCCCTGCTGATCTTCACATCCATATAAGTAGAAAGAGCATTTACAACAGAGGAACCAACTCCGTGAAGTCCACCACTTGTCTTATATGCAGAATCATCAAACTTACCACCTGCATGGAGTGTCGTATAAACCAGACGAGCCGCAGATATACCCTTCTGATGCATATCAACCGGGACTCCACGACCATTATCTGAGACGGTTGCAGATCCGTCTTTTTCCAATGTCACCTGGATCTCACTGCAGAATCCCGCCAGGTGCTCATCTACTGCATTGTCCACGATCTCATAGATCAGATGATTCAGTCCCTTTGTAGAAACACTTCCAATATACATTCCCGGGCGTTTCCGTACTGCCTCAAGACCTTCCAATACCGCGATACTCCCTGCATCGTATGTATTATTTCCCGCCATTACTCTTTCTCCTTCTTTCTCGAACTCAAACTGTTCTATACAGTCAATCAACAAATATGATATCATTTAACCATCTGATTTTCAACTTCTTTTTCGCTCATATGTTCTGTTAACCTTCTTCTGACAGGAGAGGACTGTAACTGTCCGACAACCGTTTATTCTGTAACTACCCGCTTTAATGTCCGTTCCAGCACCTCCATTGCATTCTTCATCTCTTCCACCGTATTTGTCTGCGCCCCTGCTTCGATCAACAGAGACTTTGGCAGCAGATGAAGATTATAGCGGTAAGCTTTCAGATAAATATGCCTTGCAAATCCCGGGTAATACTGTTCCGATGCAATCTGCATCTGCAAGGAGAACGCTAGATTATCCTGGATATATGGATTATACAGATAGGCAATATCGCCATTTGTCCGTGTCCTGCTCAATCCATTAAAATACATAATCTTCGCAGTCGGTTTTCCATTCACTTCCGTTACCAGATGTGTGTCCGCATTTACACCGTCTCTGTGAAGATCAATTGCAACTTCAATCGTCGGATTCGCTTCCAGAACCGGCCGTACCGCACTTTCTGCATTCTCATATGCCCTGCTGCGGTCAAGTTTCCCATTAATAATATCATACACTCCGCTGTCATGAAGTGTCTCAATCCCATCCGCATTTAATAACTGCGTCAGATATTCCCCAATCCCAACGATGCTTGTAGATGGATCACCCGGTATGGAGTCGGCAAATTCTTCCTGTGAATGCGTATGAAAGATCAAAATTTTCGGACCTCCTGTACTTTGATCTATCTTCATACTCCGGTTTAAAAGATCATCCACATTAAGCTGCTCCGGTCCGATCATTGTAGAACTGTCTATCGTATAAAGATTGCTTGTCAGATATTCAAAATCACGCAGCCGCTCAATAGAAAGATCCATTCCCGGAACCGGCTGCTCTACAGCACTTTCCTGAGTTTCCGGCTCTGCTCCGACCAGTTTCCCCTCTTCATCTACCGCATGTTCATCATTTGCCTGACACTGAAGAATCCATGCGATCGTCTCCTCATCTTCCAATACTTCCGCCGGTTCTTCCTTTCCCCTTTTTTCCTGTCTGATCTTCCAGATATCCTGCCAACGGCATCCACACATGAAGTGGGAGCCAGAAGATCTCTTCCCTTTCTGTCCCCTGTTCTTTCTGATAAGAAAAGAGCGGAAGGTACAATTTCTGCGCATAAGTCTGACTTTCTTCTAATAAAAATGTTCTCCCCTCTTCCAATGACCGGCCCATCCTGATTCCTAACGGAATACCTGCCAGAACCAGAATCACCCCATACCATTTCATACGTCGGATTGTTTTTTTCCTTATACACACGCATTGTCAGAGTCCTTCCGCTCATTTCTATCATTCTATTCGCTTTCTCCTGCATTTATATCAGAAAAAATGAAGATTCAAGGACGCTGCTATCGTATGACTGATCTGATGGACCATTTCATCCACATCCTTTGGTGTCACAAATCATTCCATTTAAATGTGGGAGATCAATTCTTTTACAAACTCATATTTTTCCGCCGCACTATAAGAGCGCAAAATCTCTCCTGTACTCCTTAATGCCTGCGACTGCTCCAGTGCAGTGATGAAATTTTCCATCGTATCATTGACGATCGTTGCCGCATCAACAACCGTAGGCACTCCGATTCCAATCACAGGAACCCCCAGAGATTCTTCCGTCATTGCATTCCTGTAAATTTCCAACACCGGAACCCGGATGAATTCCTGTATCGGCAATCTGGATCGTCCGGTTCAATCGTCTGCTGTTTCGCGCAGCAAGTGCATCCACTGCAAGGATCAGATCCGGCTTCGTCTCATGGACAATTCCACGGACAATCTCCGCCGTTTCCATCCCCGTCTGTCCCATCACGCCGGGAACAATTGCACTAAGAACAATCAATTGCTCCGTACGCATCGCATATTTTCCGTATTCTTTTACTATATGCCGGTTTACCTCCAGATGATCTGCAACATAAGGGCCAAGCGCATCCGGTGTCACCGCTCTGTTACCGAGCCCGACAAAAAGAATCTTTAATTCTTTTCCATCTTCACAGGAAATTTTATGAAAAATCAATTCCCGGATGCAATCACAGATCCGTTCCTGTAATACCCTGCTATTTTCTTCCACCTCCAATGCCAGATCCGGAGATTCCAGTGTCAGATAAATACCTGTCGGTTTTCCCATGATCTTGGCTCCATTCTCCGTCTCGATCACCACACGGGTCAGCCGGATCTCATTCTCCTCGTCATACTCTTCCTCCAGAACAACTCCCTGCACTTCTACATTGTCAGATGCAAAACGTTCCTTCTCCTCAAGTGCAAGATCCGTACGCACACTGTAATTTTTCATCATAGCCTCCCTTTTCTCCGTGTCAGGTTATAGATTCCTGTATACTGTAACCATAATTCGTCTTATTATCAGCCTATTTTTCAGCATTTTTTTGGTAAAATATGTATTGACAGAACACGTTTGTTGGACTAGAATGAATGAGTATGTTTCGATAGAACGTCCGTGTCCGAGTCTATTGAACACATGAATCACATTTGAAAATTCATATGATAGAATATTTTGGAGGTGCACACATTGGCTAATATT
>ENA-OQES01000050-OQES01000050.1-human-gut-metagenome-genome-assembly--contig:-NODE-50-length-46743-cov-5.044770_pt1 | contig 46743 bp, 39 predicted proteins | sample MGYA00242798_ERZ504641 | MGnify/ENA primary metagenome ERZ504641 (study PRJEB26092, sample SAMD00036327) | human gut metagenome | host: Homo sapiens | study: EMG produced TPA metagenomics assembly of...
TTGAAACGATAAGTTTCAACGAGCTTTTGTTGCCTTAGGATGCAAATTTCAGTGCAGGGCTTCGCACAGGGCAATCAGGGTCAGCGCCTGGCCGCAGGCCATCGGGCGGATGCCGATGCCCGTAGCAGCTCCATGGCGCGCTGGACGCGCAGCCCTTTACAACCGGCGGGCAGGGTGCTATAATAAATCCGACCGACCGGTCGGTCGGAAAAGAAAGGGAACACTTCCATGCCGAAAATACAGCGTTAAAAAAGCCATTTACCATTCTGGTGGCGGTCATTCTGGTGCTGGTGCTGGGCTTTGTCAGCCTGACCGGCATCCAGACGGACCTGCTGCCCGCCATGAACCTGCCCTACCTGATGGTCATCACGACCTATCCCGGCGCCAGCCCCGAGCAGGTCGAGGCCGACGTGACCAAGCCGCTGGAAAATGCACTTTCGACGCTGAACGGCGTCAAGAACGTGACGAGCCAGAGCAATGAAAACTACAGCATGCTCTTTCTGGAATACCAGGACGACACCGACATGGACAGCGCCATGGTCAAGGCCAGCACCGCCGTGAACCAGCTCGGCGACGCGCTGCCCGACATGGCGTCCACGCCGACGCTGATGGAGATCAGCCCGGACATGATGGCGACGCAGTACATTGCCGTGGACTACGACGGCATGGATATTTACGAGCTGTCCGACTATGTCAGCGAAAACGTGCTGCCCCAGCTCGAGCGCGTGGACGGCGTGGCCAGCGTGTCCACGACGGGCCTGGTGGAAAAGTCGGTGCAGATCACGCTCGACCAGGAAAAGATCGACGCTGTCAACGACAAGCTGCTGGTCAAGGTCAGTGACCGCCTGGCCGATGCCAAAAAAGAGCTGGATGCCAACAAGAAAAAAGTCAACGATGGCATGAAGGAACTGGACGCCGCCCAGGCCCAGCTGGACGCAGGCAAGGCCCAGCTGAACAGCCAGAAGGCCGACGTGACGACCCAGCTGCGGGACGCCATCACCGAGCTGGACAAGCAGATCCCCGAGCTGGAAAAGAAGATCGCCAGCCTGCAGACCGACCTGGACGAGGCAAACCGCAAGCTGGAGGACGCCAAAAATACAAACACGACCCTGCCCGAGGTCACGCTGCCCATCGACGATGCACTGTTTGCCAGCTGCAAGACGGTGCTGGCCGCCTACGACCCGCAGTATAACGCCGACGCGCTCCCGGCCAACCTGGCCGAAGCCAAGAGCGACCTGAACAAGATGGGCGCGATGATCAACTCGATCGACCGCGCGGATGCGGCCATCCGCCAGCGCGCCGCAGACGAGGGGCTGTTGGAGCAGAATATGACGGTGGAGCAGACTGCGGCCTACTTAGATGCCCAGTATGCGGCCATGAGCGCCCGCATTCAGGCGCTGGAGGTGGAGATCGCGTCGCTGCAGGACACCCTCAACAACACCGAGGACGAGAGCGAACGGGCCGATTTACAGGCGCAGATCGACGCCAAGCGCGCCGAGCAGGCGCAGGACCAGGCCGTCATCGACGGCAACGCCGCCCGCCGCGCCCGCGTCAGCGAGCTGAGCGGCAATCTGTCAACGCTCTCCACGACGAAGGTCGCCCTGCAGAACGCCACGACGCTGCTGACTGCGCGGCAGGAGGCCGAGACTGCGCTGAACGACGGTATGCAGCCGCTGCAGCAGACGCTGAACGACACCGCCGCCGCCCTGCGCGACCAGCTGACCAAAGCGCAGGAAATGCTGGCCCAGCTGAACGAACAGCGCGACAAGCTGCAAAAAAGTGCTGGCAAGCCTTGGCGACGAGGCGGTAGACCCCGCCATGGCCGATATGGCCGTCCAGCTGCTGCTGAGCGGCACCGAGGCCCAGCTGCAGCTGGGCGAGTTCCGGGTCTCCAGCGGCAAGACCCAGCTCGAGGCCGGCAAGACCCAGCTCGAGGCCGCGCAGGAGGAATATGAGTCCGCCCGCGAGGAGGCGCTGAAAAGCGCGAATCTGAACCAGCTGCTGAACATGACGACGCTGCAGCAGCTCATTTATGCGCAGAACTTCTCGATGCCCGCGGGCTATATCGAGGGCGGCGACGGCGACGACAACCGCTACATCGTCAAGGTCGGTGATGCCTTTGCCGACGCGGACGAACTGAAAAGCATGGTGCTCTGCAATATCGACGGCATCGGCGACGTGCGCCTGTCCGATGTGGCCGAGGTCGAAATGACCGACAACGCCGACGACGCCTACGCCAAGGTGGACAAGAACCGCGCCGTGCTGCTGTCGCTGTACAAGAGCTCGACGTCGTCCACCTCGACGGTCTCCAACGCCAGCAACGCGGCGATGGAAACGATGATGGCCGAAAACGAGGGCCTGCACCTGACGCCCATCATGGACCAGGGTGACTATATCAAGCTCATCGTCAACAGTGTGCTGTCCAACCTGATCGAGGGCGCAGCGCTGGCCATCATCGTACTGGCGCTGTTTTTGAAGGACCTGCGCCCGACCATCGTCGTGGCCATCAGTATGCCGTTGAGCGTGCTGTTTGCCATTGTGCTGATGTATTTCACCGGCATTACCTTCAATATCCTGTCGCTGTCCGGCCTGGCGCTGGGCGTCGGCATGCTGGTCGACAACTCGGTTGTCGTCATTGAAAACATCTACCGTCTGCGGGGCCGCGGCGTGCCCGCCGCCCGCGCGTCGGTACAGGGGGCGCGTCAGGTGGCCGGGTCCATCATATCCTCCACCCTGACGACGATCTGCGTTTTTCTGCCGCTGGTGTTCACCACCGGCATGGTGCGCGAGCTTCTCAGCGACATGGCCTGGACCATCACCTTCAGTCTGCTGGCGTCCCTTGTTGTGGCGCTGACCGTTGTGCCCTGCGCGGGCTCCACCGTGCTGAAAAAGCAGAAGGACATCAAGCACCCGCTGTTCGACAAGGTGCTGAACGGCTATGAAAAGCTGCTGCGCTTCTGCCTGCGCCGCAAGGCTGTGCCGCTGGCGCTGGCCATTGCGCTGCTGGGGGTGTCGGTCTGGCGCGTCGCTACCATGGGCATCGTCATGATCCCCGACATGAGCAGCAACCAGCTGACCATTACGGTCAATGTGCCTGACGATACGGCTAAGGAGGACGCCTTTGCCACGGCGGACAGCGTCATGGACGCGGTCATGACCGTGGACGGTGTCGACACCGTCGGCGCGATGTCGGGCGGTTCCAACGACATGGTCGCCATGGCCGGCGGCAATGCCGCCGCCGACAACACCACGTTTACCTATTACGTCCTGCTGGGCGACAAGGCACCCAAGGCCAAGGTCGTGGAGCAGGAGATCTACGGCAAAACAGCAGATCTAAACTGCGAAATTGAAGTGAACTCCAATGGCATGATGGACATGAGTGCGCTGTCCGGCTCCGGCATCGAGGTGGACCTCTACGGCAGCGACCTCAATGACCTGGCCGCCGCGGGCAAGCAGGTCATGGCGCTGATGGAGGGCATCGACGGTATCCAAAACGTCACCGACGGCCAGGACGCCGGCGACGCCGAGATCAACATCACGATTGACAAGGACAAGGCTATGCGGATGGGTCTGACCGTCGCGCAGGTCTACCAGCAGATCGCCGCCAAGCTGACGACGGACACCACCGCCACGACGCTGAAGGCGGGCGGCGACAGCTACAGCGTCGTTATCGTCGATAAGACCGACACGCCGACGCTGGACGATATTTTCAATATGGAGTTCGAGACGACGACCACCGACGAGAACGGCAGCAGCGTAAAGGAGACGCACACCCTCGGTGAGTTCGCGACCCGCACCACGACGGCGGGCTATACGACGATTGCCCGCGAGAACGGCTCCCGCAAGCTGGCCGTGACGAGTGAGACCGCCGACGGCTACAACACAACGCTGCTCTCCCGCGAGCTGGAGCCGCAGCTGGCTGCACTGGACCTGCCCGGCGGTGTGACCGCCGAGCTGGCCGGTGAGACGACCCAGGTCACCGAGATGCTGAGCCAGATGGCAAAAATGCTTGCACTGGCATTGGCTTTTGTCTATTTTGTCATGGTGGCGCAGTTCCAGAGCCTGCTGTCGCCGTTCATTGTTCTGTTCACGATCCCGCTGGCCTTCACCGGCGGTATGCTCGGCCTGATGGCTGCCGGTGAGCAGCTGTCGCTGATCTCGCTGATGGGCTTCCTGGTCCTGATGGGCGTCGTCGTCAACAACGGCATTGTGTTTGTGGACTACGCCAACCAGCTGCGCATCGGCGGGCTGGAGCGCACCGACGCCCTTGTGGCGACGGGCCGCACCCGTATGCGCCCGATCCTGATGACGACGCTGACGACGGTGCTGGCGATGGTCACGATGCTGTTCGGCACCGACATGGCCAGCGAGATGAGCACCGGCATGGCCATTGTCATCATCGGCGGTCTGAGCTACGCCACGCTGATGACGCTGTTCGTCGTGCCAGTGCTGTATGACCTGTTCTACCGCAGGCCGCCGGTCAATATTGACGTCGGTGATGACGGTCTGGACGACCTGCCCGATGATGCGGCCGAGTTTGCGGCAGAGTTCGCCGCCCGCCGCGCCGCCGAGGCTGCATCCGCGCCACGCCGCCCGGGTCTAAGCCGCGCGGCCCGTGCGCCGGAGGAAAACGACGGGGAGAAAAAGGAGGCCGACCATGACAATGGATAACCATGCAGCCCGCAAGGCTGCCGTCTACGAGGCTGCCCTGCAGCTGATCGCCCGGGGCGTCAGCCCCGCCGCTATGACGATCCAGCAGCTGGCCGACACGGCAGGCATTTGGAAAAGGTACGGTGTACGGCTATTTTTCATCAAAGGAGGAGATCCTGCAGGGCCTGGCCGAATACTGCTTTGCCCGGGAAAACGAACGCATCCGCGTCCTGTTTGCCGACTGCTGCACGCTGGCCGGGCTGGAGGAGCGGGCGGTAGCCTATTTGCAGGACATTGCCGCCAACCGGATGGGTGATTATAAGATGATTGCCCAGGCGCTGGACACGCCGGGAAAGTGCGAGTCCGTGCCCGCCTGTGCGGACGAGCTGCGGGACATCATGCGCACGCTGCTCATACGCCTGCAGGCTGCGGGGGAGATCGACCCCGCGGTAAGTCTGGAATACTGCTGCACCGCGATCTTTTCCGCCGTTGTCGGCGGCCTGATCGGGCTGTGTGTTACCGCGGAGTGCGGGATACAGAGCGGCCTGCCGGAGAATTTAAAAATGCTGCTGCATCGGACATTACAGGTGCAGCAATAAAAAGCAGCCCGTGAGCGACAGTGCTCACGGGCTGCTTTGTGCTTAGGCAATACCGCATAATTCCCGCCTGACGGCTTAAGCACCGCTCCGGCGGCTGCGGCACGGCATCTGCGTTGCCAAAAATGCTCGATAATACACAAAGTATTATCTGCGCTTTTGGCTTAGCAGCTGCCGCACCTCGCTCGCCGTATCGGCACTTAGAATTATGCGGTATTGCCCTTATATTACAGCAGCTTACTCCCCAGCGCGCGGCTTGTGCGGGAGAGGGAAAAGTTGGCAAGCTCCTGATTGTCCAGCGTGTAGCGCAGGACGAGGACGTTCGCCACAAAGAGGACGGCCAGCTTGACCGGCATGCTGCCGGAGTCGAGCGGGCTTTCTTTGGCACCGCACAGGAGCACGACATCGGCCAGCGCTGCGCCGGGGGCGTCGCTGTAGTGGGTGAGCAGGATGACCTTGGCACCGTTCTCCCTGGCCAGATGCAGCGTGTCCATCATATCCCGCGTTGCGCCGGAGTAGGAGACAAAGACCACGACGTCCTCGGGACCCATCAGGCTGGCGGCGATGGCCTGCATGTGGCTGTCGCCTGCCGTGCGGAACTTGGTGGAGAGCATCGAGAACCGCGCCCAGATGTCGCAGGCCAGTATATAGCTGCCGCCCTGCCCGAAAAAGAACACCTGCCGTGCCCGCTGCAAAAGCGTGGCCGCGCGGTCCACCGACTCGGGGTCCAGTGCGCTGCGGGTGCCGTTCAGTGCCTCGATGGCGGTGTTGTAGGCGTGGGTGCAGAGCGTCTGGGTGTCGACGCCCGGCTCCAGCTTGAGCGAGACCGGCATCGCCGTGGCCGTGGCCTTTGCCAGCGCGATCTTCATCTCGTTATAGCCGTCAAAGCCCAGGGCGCGGCAGAAACGGAAAATCGTAGCCTCTGCCACACCGCAGGCTTTTGCCAGCGATGAGATCGACAGGTATTGTGCGTCCTCTGCGTGCTGCATAAGGTAATCCGCAACGATGATGCCGGATTTCGTCAGGCTGTCGCGCTTGGTGCGCAGCATATCCCAAAAACTTTGCTCTGCCATGATGGAGGGTCCTTTCTGCTGTGATGGATTGGTATTGCGGGGATGGCCGTCGGGCCGATGCCCCCTCTTAGCCCCCTCGCAGAGGGAGGCAAGGAGGCTGGCCGCTGCTATTACTTATAATGTATCCCCGGTCAGCGCCTTTTGCAAGGCTTTGGCCAGGACTTTGTGGGACTGGACGGTCATGTGCATGCCGTCAAGGGGCGAGCAGCCCGCGCCGGGCAGTGTGTTGGCGTCCAGGAACCGCACATTGGCGATGTCCTTCAGCATCGGCTCCAACTGGGCGGCAATGCCGGCGCAGCGTTCATGGCAGCCGGTGCCCATGGCATCTTTAAAAATCAGGTGGTCGTACTCCGGCGTGATGGACGGCGGAACGATGACGAGCACGTCCGGCCTGGCGTTGTCGCGCCAGCATTCGGTGTGCAGTGCCTTCTTGACGAGCCGCACGATGCCCCGAGAGATCAGATGGGAATTGCAGCCGAACCGCTCCTTGCTGTCGTTCGTGCCCAGCATGATCGTCACGGTGTCCAGCGGCGCATGGCTCATCAGGATCGGCGTGATGACCCGCAGCCCGTTCATACCCTCTGTAATAGGGTCGTCAAACACGGCGGTGCGCCCGGGCAGCCCCTCCTCGACCACGCTCCAGCCGTCGCCCAGCAGGTCCTGCAGCACCATCGGGTAGCGCTCATCGTCGCCGTAGCGCCCGTCGCGGGCAGGGTCATAGCCGTAGGTGTTGGAATCGCCGAAGCAGAGCACCCGGCGGCGGGTCATATTTCATAATTCATGAAAAAGGCTCCCTTTCTTCAAAAATGAAAAGTTATTTCGTTCCTTCCATTATATAGGGAAATACCCGCGCTTGCAAGAGGCTTTTTTCCGGAAAAAGCGGCCTGCTTTTGTGCAAATGTGCGAAAAATTGAGACGAATTGCGTGAAAAGGATGTTTCATTTTGACATCTTGTAATTTTTTGACGAAAAAGAGTATCCTAATACCAAAGCAAAGGTGCTTACCCGTAAATGTAACGGGTGAGCGTCTTTTCGCTTTACAGCACCAAAGCGCGCGCGATAGAAAATTTTTCAAAGGTAAAAGTTGTTTTCATTTTGTAATAAATCAAAAAAGAGGCAGTTTTCCATAAAAAGCAAGAAAAACCGATATAAACGCATGTATTTTGCAACTATGTGGATGATATTTGTGCAGCATGTACAAAAACGACAGTTTTTCTTGGCTATTTCACCTCTGGACAAAATGAAAAAAGTTTTCTAAAATAGAGACATCACGAGGGACACAGAACGAAGATGCCCCACAAAGGCCGAAAGGCAAAAAAGGAGAAAAACCTATGAAGAAGCAAGTTTCCGCGATCCTGGCCGCCAGCATGGCAGCCAGCATGCTCGTCGCCTGCGGCGGCTCCACTTCCAGCGCAGCGACCTCTACCGCAACTGCTGAGAGCACCTCTACCGCCTCCAGCGAGGCCGCTCCCGCGGAGTCCACCGCCGATGCCGGTCAGGCTGCTGACATTACGCTGTGGACCTACCCCATCGGCAAGTGGGGCGATTCCGAGTCCGTTGATGCGCTGCTGGCAGACTTCAACGCACAGTATCCTGACATCCACGTCACCGTCGAGTACCTCGACTACACCAACGGCGACGACCAGGTCAACACCGCTATCGAGGGCGGCAGCGCACCTGACATCGTCATGGAAGGACCCGAGCGTCTGGTTGCCAACTGGGGCGCCAAGGGCCTGATGGCCGATCTGAGCGACCTGTGGACCGACGACCAGAAGGCCGACATCAGCGCCAGCGTTGAGGCCGCCTGCAAGGATTCCTCCGGCGCTTACTACGAGTTCCCGCTCTGCATGACCGCGCACTGCATGGCCATCAACAAGACCGTGTTTGAGGCTGCCGGTGCTATGCAGTATGTCGATGCCGAGAACCACACCTGGACCACCGACAACTTCCTGAAGGCTGTGCAGGCCGTCTATGACTCCGGCAAGACCGACGTCGGCGCGATCTACTGCAGCGGCCAGGGCGGCGACCAGGGCACCCGCGCCATCATCAACAATATGTACGGCGGCACCTTCACCGATGCAGCCCACACCAAGTACACCGCTGATTCTGCCGAGAACGTCAAGGCGATCGAGACCCTGTACAACCAGGACGGCATCAACTTTGACGCCTCCATCAACGGCGGCGAGGAGATCACCCTCTTCCGCAACGGCACCCTGCAGATGGCCTTCTGCTGGAACATCGCCCAGCAGACCAACGCTGACAACAGCGCAGCCGGTACGACCAACAGCGGCGACGACATCCTGTTCATGGCGTTCCCGACTGAGTCCGGCGACCCCGCACTGTGCGGCGGCATCTGGGGCTTCGGCGTGTTTGACAACGGCGACGAGAACAAGATCGCTGCCTCCAAGACCTTCATCAACTTCATGGCCAACTCTGACGAGACCGCAAAGGCCGTCAAGACCTCTACTTACTTCTCCGTCAAGAACTCTCTGTCCGACCTGTACAAGGACGACGAGGTCATGAACGAGTACCAGAAGCTCATGCCTTACCTGGGCGACTACTATCAGGTAACTCCCGGCTGGGCCGAGGCTCGTACCGCTTGGTGGAACATGCTGCAGCAGGTTGGCCAGGGCACTGACGTGACCACCGCCGTTACCGAGTTCTGCAACACCGCCAACGCAGCGGCCAGCGCATCCTGAACCTCCTGTAAAAAACCTCCGGTTTGTAACTAAACCCACGGCGTCCGACCTCTGACCTGAAACGCAGCGGTGGGACGCCACTTTTATCGAATGAACCCGTGATTTTAAAACAGAAGGGAGCGATCCTCTTGGCACATACCGCAGTTGCCAAAAAGCAGAGCGAGCCGAAGATGAGCCGCGCGCTTGTCCGGCAGGAGACCATCGCCGGTTACCTGTTCCTGCTGCCCAGCCTCATCTTCTTTATCGGCTTTGTCATCTATCCCATGGTGATGTGCATCTTCACCAGCTTCTTTGACTCCAGCATGAACCGCGCCGATGTGTTCATCGGCCTGCAGAACTATGTGGAGCTGTTCCACGACAGCGTCTTTTTGGGCGCACTGCGCAACACGCTGATCATTGTTGTCGTGTCGGTGCCCATCACCTGCATCTTCTCGCTGTGGGTGGCGTCCGCCATCGTCAACATGCCGCCGTGGGCGACCTCGCTGTTCCGCGTCATCTTCTATCTGCCCGTCGTCACCGGCTCTGTCGCTGTTACCGTCGTGTGGAAGTGGATGTTCAACAACTACTACGGCATCTTCAACTATCTGGGCAAGTCGATGGGCCTCCTTGACCAGAACATCAACTGGCTGGGCGATACCCGCTACGCGCTGGCCTGCATCATCCTGATCCTGCTCACGACCTCCGTCGGCCAGCCCATCGTGCTGTATGTCTCCGCGCTCGGCAACGTGGACCAGTCCCTGGTCGAGGCCGCCGAGGTGGATGGTGCCACGAAGCTGCAGGCCTTCTGGAAGATCAAGTGGCCGCAGATCATGCCCACCACACTGTACATCCTGGTCATCACGACGATCAACTCCTTCCAGTGCTTCGCGCTGATCCAGCTGCTGACGTCCGGCGGCCCGAACCACTCCACCGATACCATCATGTACTACATCTACTACACAGCCTTCAAGCTGTACCGCTACGGCTACGGCAACGCGATGGGCGTTATCCTCGCCATCATGATCGCCGTTCTGTCCGCTGTGCAGTTCAAGGTCACGCGGTCTGATTAAGAAGGAGGGAAATGACTATGGATACCAAAAAGAAAAAAAACGAAGGTTTCCCCCTACATGGTGTTCAGCACCATCGTTATCATCCTGCTGGCCATCGCGTTCGCATTCCCGCTGTACTGGATCCTGACGGGCTCCTTCAAGACGCAGATCTCCATCAACTCCACCACCCCTGAATGGTGGCCGAGCGAGTGGGTCATGACGAACTATGACAAGCTGTTCAGCCGCCAGAAGTCCCCGCTGTGGGAGTTCGCGGTGCCGTTCAGCAGCCGCTTCAGCGCGGACGGCAAGGACATCATCTGGTGGGCCGGTCCCCAGGTGCCCGCCGCTGTGCGCTGGCTCATCAACACGGTCTTTATGGCCGTTGCCTCGATGATCCTGACCTGCATCACCTCCGCCATGGCAGGCTATGCGCTGGCAAAAAAGCGCTTTGTGGGCCGCAGCATCCTCTTTACCCTGATCGTCTGCGCCATGGCGCTGCCGAAGCAGGTCATCCTGATCCCCCTGCTGCGCGAGATGAGCAGCCTGCAGCTCTATAACACGATCTGGGCGGTCATCTTCCCCATCGTCGGCTGGCCGTTCGGCGTATTCCTGATGAAGCAGTTCAGTGAGGGCATCCCCGGCGAGATGCTGGAGGCCGCCCGCATCGACGGCGCGAGCGAGGCCAAGACCTTTGTCCGCATTGCGCTGCCCATGATCAAGCCGGGCATCGGCGCACTGGCCATCTTCACCTTCATCAACTCGTGGAACGATTACTTCATGCAGTTGATCATGCTGTCCAGCACCAGCAAGCTGACGATCTCTCTTGGTATCGCCAAGCTGCAGGCCGAGAACTCCACCGACTACGGCCTGATCATGGCCGGTGCCGCGCTGGCAGCCGTGCCCATCATCATCGTGTTCCTGGCCTTCCAGAAGTACTTCACGAAGGGCATCACGATGGGCGCTGTCAAGGGCTAAAAACGCAAAACGGGGTGCTATGGCGGGGTTCTCTCCCCCGGTCGCTGCGGCGACAGCCCCCTCGCAGAGGGAGAGAGCCTTGCCATTGCCCGAAGCCTACCCGTACAGAAAAGCCTTCCCCCTTGGGGGAAGGTGTCTGTGGCCCCGACCACAGACGTATGAGGGGCAGCCTGCCGGGGATTGCCCGCAAACGGGCCATGTCAGCAGGCTCCGCCCTCATCAGTCACCTTCGGTGACAGCTTCCCCCTCGGGGAAGCCTTTACATACAGTTTTACGAACAGGGAGTGTTTGTATATGAAAGACATCAACAAATATCGCGGCATCATCCCCGCCTTCTACGCCTGCTACGCACCGGACGGCTCTATCTCCACCGAGGGCGTCAAGGCACTGACCCGCCACCTGATCGCCAAGGGTGTCAAGGGCGTTTACGTCGGCGGCTCCTCCGGCGAGTGCATCTACCAGCACCCGGATGAGCGCAAGGCTGTGCTGGAGGCCGTCATGAGCGAGGCCAAGGGCAAGATCACCGTCATCGCCCACGTCGCCTGCAACAACACGGCGGACTCCGTCGAGCTGGCCGCCCATGCTGAAAAGTGCGGCGTTGACGCCATCGCGTCCATCCCGCCGATCTACTTCCACCTGCCCAACTACGCCATCGCGGACTACTGGAACGCTATGAGCGCCGCCGCGCCCAACACCGAGTTCATCATCTACAACATCCCGCAGCTGGCCGGTACCGCCCTGACGATGCCCCTGCTGAACGAGATGCTCAAGAACCCCAACGTCATCGCGGTCAAGAACTCCTCAATGCCCACCCAGGACATCCAGATGTTCAAGGATGCCGGTATTCAGGCGCGCGGTGCGGACGGCTTCGCCGTGTTCAACGGCCCCGATGAGCAGTTCGTCTCCGGCCGTGTCATGGGCGCGGACGGCGGCATCGGCGGCACCTACGCCGTCATGCCCGAGCTGTTCCTCAAGATGAACGAGCTGATCGAGAAGGGCGACATCCCCGCTGCCCGCGCCATCCAGTACAAGGCGGACCGCATCATCTACAAGATGTGCGAAGCCCACGGCAACCTGTACGCAGTCATGAAGGAGATCCTGCGCCGCATGTACGGTCTGGAGCTGGGCGGCGTGCGCGCACCGCTGCCGGGCCTGATCCCCGAGGATGAGCCCATCGTGGCCGAGGCGCAGAAGATGATCGAGGACGCCGTCGCGGCCCTGTAAGAGGTGTGAAATGATCGTAGATTCGTTTGATTACATTGCCTGCTACAAGGGTCTGCACCCGAATCTGGACAAGGCCATCGACTGGCTGAACAGCCACACGCTGGACGCGCTGGAAAACGGCAAGACCATCATTGACGGCGAGAACGTCTTTGTCAACGTGATGGACGCCGACCTGCGCGATGCCGACGGCGCTGCGTTCGAGTACCACCGCCGCTATGCCGACCTGCAGATCGACCTGACCGGCAGCGAGCATCTGGGCTGGGCGTCCGAGGGCACGGAGCAGGGCGAGTTTGACGAGAAAAAGCGACTTCGGTCTGCGGACCGGCCCCCCGAGCACTGCGGCATGACGCTGGGCGGAGGACGCTTGCCGTGTCTTCCCGGTCGAGCTGCACAAGCCCAGCTGCAAGACCCCCGGCTGCGACACGTAAGAAAAGCCGTGGTCAAGATTTTGATGAAATAATAAAAGTAATGCATTGTGGTTCTGTAGGGAGCGGTCTTGACCGCTCCGCGGGACCTTGCACCGGCCACTGCGCTCCCGGGTGGCATGTATGCCACCCTTACAAGTAGGGGACGCATATATGCGTCCCGGGAGCTTTGCGGTTGCCGCGAACGGGCACGGAGGGGTCAAGACCCCTCCCTACAATGCTTAGATAAAAAGGAGTCTTTCCCATGACCCACGAACAAATTTTCAACCAAATCAAGGGCGGCCTTATCGTCTCCTGCCAGGCGCTGGAGCACGAGCCGCTGTATACAAAAGAGGGCGGCGTCATGCCGCTGATGGCCAAGGCGGCGGCACAGTCCGGCGCTGTCGGCATCCGCGCCAATACGGTGCGCGACATCACCCAGATCAAGCAGGTCGTGGACCTGCCGGTCATCGGCATCATCAAAAAGGATTACCCCGGCACGCCGATGTACATCACCGTCACGATGCAGGAGGTTGACGAGCTCGTCGCCTGCGGCGTGGACATTCTGGCCGTGCAGGGCACCGGTGCCCTGCGCCCCAACGGGCAGACGAGCGCCGAGTTCATCCGCGCCATCAAGGAGAAGTACCCCGACCAGCTCGTTATGGCCGACTGCGACAACATTGAGAACGCGCTGGCCTGCGCGGGGGCCGGTGCGGACTTTGTCGGCACGACGATGCGCGGCTACACGCCCGAGACGACGGGCATCAACGATGTGGACTTCGGCTTTATCGCCCAGCTCGCGCGGGAGTGCCCGGCCAAGGTCATCGCCGAGGGCCACATCCACACGCCGGAGCAGGCCGTGCAGGCGCTTTACGCCGGTGCGTTCGCCCTCGTCGTCGGCGGTGCCATCACCCGCCCGGCGGAGATCACGGCCCGCTACACCGCGGCCATCAACAACCACAAATAAGCAGGTGCGCTATGAGTAAAACCTATCTGGGCGTTGACATCGGCGGCACGGCGGTCAAGCTGGGGCTCGTCGATGAGAACGGCAGGGTGCTGCGCCGCGCCGAGCGCAGCGTCAGCTTTGACGGCTACAAAACGCCGATCCTGGATACCGTGCAGGCGGCCATCCACGAATTTCTGACCGCGGACGCGCCGAGGTTCGAGGGCATCGCTGTGTCCGCCACGGGCCAGATCGACAGCCGCCGCGGCGTGGTCGCGGGGACCTGCGGCAATTTCCCGGGGTGGATCGGCGCGGACATTAAAGGTACGCTGAAGCGTGCCTTCGGCCTGCCCGTCACCGTCGCCAACGACGCCAACTGTATGCTGCTGGGCGAAGTCTGGGCCGGTGCGGCTAAGGGCTGCACCGATGTCATCGGTGTGACGCTGGGCACCGGCGTCGGCGGCGGCATCCTGACCGGCGGACGTCTGCTGGAGGGTGCGCGCGGCCTTGGCGGCGAGCTGGGGCATTTCCGGCTGCACGCGCTGGACGGCGTGGCCTGCACCTGCGGGGCCATCGGCTGCTATGAGCGCTACGCCGCGACGACGGCGCTGGTCCGCAGCGCCCAGAAGGCCGGGCTGGACGCCCCCGACGGCCGCGCGATCTTTGAGGCAGCCGCCGCGGGCGACGCCCGCACGCTGGCTGTGCTCAACGGCTGGATCAACGAGATCGCACAGGGACTGGCGGGGCTTGTACACATCTTCAACCCGCAGCTGATCCTGATCGGCGGCGGCGTCAGCGCGCAGCAGGCGCTTCTGATCGACCCGCTGGCCGCGCAGGTGCGCAAAAGCATCATGCCCGCCTTCGCCGAGGGCCTTGAGGTCAGGGCCGCAGCCCTCCAGAACGACGCCGGGCTTGTCGGCGCAGTGTATTATTTTAAACAGCAGCAGTAAGGCGGACGGCCCGGGTCGCCGAGGGCGCCGCCTCCCTACAGCTCCACCATGAAATTCCCCCCGCCGCACCCGGCGGCGGGAATTTTTTTGCGGAAATACAGTATGTAAAATTTGGAACGCAAAAGCGCAAAAAATGTGCGAACGACGGCCTTTTGTGGGTTCTGGACAAAAATATTGACTTTGAACCGATGGTTTTGGCACGGCGCAGACGGGCGTAAATTGTTGCAATTACAGAGCGTGTGTGTTATACTCTTCATTATGAATAAGTGTGTAAAATTGCCCAAACGAGGCAGAGCGCACGGGACAAAAACCGGTCGTCGACGGACTGACCGGCTCACAAAACAATAAAGGAGCGCACTATGAAAGTAGTAATTCTGGCTGGCGGCCTTGGCACGCGCATCAGCGAAGAAAGCGTCTACAAACCCAAGCCGATGATCGAAATCGGCAACATGCCCATCCTGTGGCATATCATGAAGGAATATTCCTACTACGGCTTTCACGACTTTGTCATCTGCGCGGGCTACAAGCAGCACATGATCAAGGAGTGGTTCGCGGATTACTTCCTGCATACCAGCGATATTACGTTTGATTTCACCCGCGGCCAGAACGAGATGATCGTCCACAACCACCACACCGAGCCGTGGAAGGTCACCGTTGTGGACACCGGCCTCAACACGATGACCGGCGGGCGCATCAAACGCATTCGTCCCTACATCGGCAATGAGACCTTCATGATGACCTACGGCGACGGCGTCTGCGATGTGGACATTGCCAAGCTGGTGGCATTCCACCGCGAGAACGGCAAGATCGCCACGCTGACCGCCGTTCAGCAGGAGCAGCAGAAGGGTGTTCTGGATATTGCCGAGGATAATTCTGTCCGTTCTTTCCGTGAAAAGAAGGCCAGCGACGGCGCGCTTATCAACGCGGGCTATATGGTGCTGGAACCGCAGATTTTCGACTATCTGGACGGCGACGCCTGCGTCTTTGAGCAGAAGCCGCTGCAGAAGCTGGCCGAGGAGGGTCAGCTGATGAGCTATATCCACAAGGGCTTCTGGCAGTGCATGGACACCGCCCGCGAGAAGCAGGTCCTGGAGAAAATGCTTGCCACCGGCAACGCGCCCTGGAAGAAGTGGGAGGATTGATGATGGTACATTACGATCCTGAATTTTACCGCGGCAAGCGGGTGTTCGTCACCGGCCACACCGGCTTCAAGGGCAGCTGGCTCTGCAAGATGCTGCTGATGGCCGGGGCCGAGGTCACGGGCTACAGCCTGCAGCCGCCGACGCAGCCGAACCTTTTCTCTATCGCCGGCGTCGAGGACAAGATGCACAGCGTCATCGGCGACATCCGCGACTTTGACGCGCTGAAGGCCGCTTTTGACGCGGCGCAGCCCGACATTGTGCTGCACCTGGCCGCGCAGCCCATCGTGCGCGACAGCTACAAGGACCCGCGCTACACCTATGAGACGAACGTTATGGGTACGGTCAACCTGCTGGAATGTGTGCGGCTGGGCCCAGCAGCAGGGCAGAGCGCCCCGCTCGGTGCTGAACGTCACCACCGACAAGGTCTACCATAACGAACGAGTGGGCCCTGGGGCTACCGCGAGCAACGAGCCGCTGGACGGTTTCGACCCCTACTCTAACAGCAAGAGCTGCTCGGAGTTGGCGACGCACTCCTACATCAACAGCTTTTTTGCCGATAAGACCGTGGCTGTCTCGACGGCCCGCGCGGGCAATGTCATCGGCGGCGGCGACTTTGCCAATGACCGCATCATCCCCGACTGCGTCCGCGCCATGGCCGCGGGCCGTAAGATCGGCGTGCGCAACCCCTACTCGACCCGCCCGTACCAGCATGTGCTGGAGCCGCTGGCGGCCTACCTGTTGATCGCCCAGCGCCAGTACGAGGACAGCCGCTTTGCGGGCTACTATAACGTAGGCCCCGACGACTGCGACTGCGTCACCACCGGCACGCTGGTGGATCTGTTCTGCCGGGCCTGGGGCGGCGACGCCGCCTGGGAGAATCAGGCCGAGGCCAATGCCCCGCACGAGGCCAACTTCCTGAAGCTGGACTGCAGCAAGCTGAAAACGACCTTCGGCTGGACGCCGCGCTGGCACATGGCCGAGTGCATGGAAAAGACCGTCGCCTTCAGCAAGATCTGGCTTGCCAACGGCGACGTCCCGGCGGAGATGGAAAAGGAAATCAACAGCTTCTTAGAGGGGCAGAAATGACAAAGGAACAGAGGAGCATAGCAAGCGCTTATGTCATTTCGGCTTTGGTAGGCGGAGTCTATCTGATTTCCTGGCTGACGCATGTATGGGGCGGCCAGCCGTGGCCCATCAACAGCAACATGGTCAACTATGCCGTGGTTCTAGTACTATTCGGCGTTTCGCTTTTGCTGTTCGGCAACCTTTTTGCCCGCATTCTGCCGCAAGAGCGTGGCTTTGTGCGGGCTTGTGACGCGCGTCTGCAGAGTCGTGGCGCGGCAGCGGCCCTTGTGGTATCTGCGCTGGTAACAGCCGCCTACCTTATTTATTACGCGAACATTGGGGTGTCCAAGGAATTTGCGGGGCCTTCCTATTCGCCGTCCTCGCTGATGGCACCGCAGATGGTGCCGCTGTATTACCTGCTTACGGTGCTCTTTTTTGCTGCAGCAGTCTATCTGCTGCTGACGGGTAAGGACTGCCCACAGTGGATGACCTGGGGCGGCTACGGCCTTTCGGCAGTGATGTACTTCTTGGGCGTATGGATCGTCAATACGTTTGAGGGAGACCCGTACCACGGTGAGGCGTATTTGGAAAGCATCTACAACGTGGCTGACGGCATCCCCTATGAGGAGTTGACGACAGGCATCTACGGCCACTACGGGCTGTTCTTCCTGCTGCCGATGAAGATCTTCGGTGCAAAGGCTGTTGTTATTCAATTCCTGATCGCGCTGGTCGGCGTTGTGACGGATCTGGCCATGCTGTACTGCATCCATCACCTGATAAAAAATGAACTGGGTACGCCTGTTGATGGCACTGGTTGTGCCGGTCATTCCGTTTGCATACAGACGGACGAATTACTGGCAGCTGCAGCCTCACCGTTTGGTATTCCCGATGTTGCTGGCGGCCTATATGCTGTTCTGTTTGCGGAAAAAGCAGTCGAAAAAAAGCGGCTCGGTTCTGGGGCGGCTGGCTTCTGTGCATGCTGGCAGTGCTGTGGAGCACCGAGAGTGGTCTGTTCTGTATCATCGGCTGGTGCGCGGGCTGCATCGTCCGCTGGTGGCAGCAGGAGCCATGGTACGCCCGCGGCCAGTGGGAACGCTATGGTGCGCTGCTGCTGGGCGCTGTGTTGGCGGTGCTGGGGGCCATTGGCCTGACAAATTTGTATAACCTGGCCTGCGGCGGAGCACCGATCTTCAAGGTGTTTTTTTTACCCGCTGTACAGCAGCAATTATATGGATGGTTCCATCGGCTACCCGCTTGAGCTAGGCGTGCGCCCATGGGTGTTTGTGCTGCTGCTTATGCTGGCCGTGCTGGCATGGTCGCTGTTCCAGACAACCGCTATCGGAAGAATAGCCAAAACGGAGAACATTGCCCCATTTGCGGCCTGCCTGTCGGTGCTGGGGCTGGTATCGTTCAGCTACTATGCAAACCGTTCTGCCTGGATGAATCTGGAGATCTGCCTGCCGGAGGCACTGCTCTGCCTGTGCTTCCCGCTGCAGGCGCTGACGGACGGGGAGGGGCTACGCAAGAAGCTGGGCGGCCTGTACTGCACGGCGGCACAGTCTGTGGGACTGGCCGTGCTGCTGGTGCTCTGCGTGCTTACGGCACAGCTGCCCGGCGGCGTGATGAATACAGTGATCCTGCAGGAGCGCGGTGCGTTCAGCACACGCGGCATCTATGCGGAGGTGGAGAATTTCTCTGCCAATATACCGGACAACACCTTTGCGGTTGGCCGCGATGTGGGGATCATCTACCATGCAGCAGGCTGGGACAACTACGGACATTATGTGGATGCTGCGGATTACGGCGTGGCAGATACCGAAAAATTACTCCCTCATATTCTGGCAGAGTTGAAGGCCCAGCCGAGCTTTGTCGTGGATGACATACTGGGGGTCTATCTGGGGCAGAATGGCTACACGCCCGACATGCTCGGATACCAGCTGCAGACGACCTTCACATCGGCTGGCGGCACGAACCCAATTACCTATTACTACTACGAAAAGCAATAAAAAAGGGAGAGCAAAACCTATGGCATGGAAGAACGAGGCAGAAGCCCGCGAGCAGATCAAGGCGATGGTCGCCGAGTATTATCACGACTTCAAGGAGAAAAAGACCCCCTATCAGGAGGGTGATCGCATCACCTACGCAGCCCGCGTCTTTGACGAGAAGGAGATGTGCGCTCTGACCGATGCCACGCTGGACTTCTGGCTGACGACGGGCCGCTTTGCCGACCAGTTCGAAAAGGAATTTGCCAAGTGGATCGGCGTTAAGTTCGCCCATCTGGTCAACAGCGGTTCCTCCGCCAACCTGATCGCCTTCATGGCGCTGACCGCCCCCGAGCTAGGTGACCGCCAGATCAGGAAGGGCGACGAGATCATCACCGTGGCCTGCGGCTTCCCCACCACCGTGACCCCGGCCATCCAGTACGGCGCGGTGCCCGTGTTTGTGGATGTGACCGTGCCCCAGTACAACATCGACGTCACCAAGCTCGAGGCCGCCCTCTCCCCCAAGACGAAGGCTGTCATGATCGCCCACACACTGGGCAATCCGTTTGACCTGTCCGCCGTCAAGGCGTTCTGTGACGCCCACAACCTGTGGCTGGTCGAGGACAACTGCGACGCGCTGGGCACCCAGTACACCATCAACGGCGAGACCCGCTTTACCGGTACCTGGGGCGACATCGGCACGTCCAGCTTCTACCCGCCGCACCACATGACAATGGGCGAGGGCGGCTGCGTTTACACCAACAACCCGCTGCTGAACCGCCTGATCCTCTCCTTCCGCGACTGGGGCCGCGACTGCATCTGCCCCTCCGGCCAGGATAACTTCTGCGGCCACCGCTTTGACGGTCAGTTCGGCGAGCTGCCCAAGGGCTACGACCACAAGTACGTCTACAGCCACTTTGGCTATAACCTCAAGGTCACCGATATGCAGGCCGCCATCGGCTGCGAGCAGCTGAAGAAGTTCCCCACCTTCATCGAGCGCCGCCGCCACAACTGGGACCGTCTGCGCGCCGCGCTGGAACCCGCCGCCGACAAGCTGATCCTGCCGGAGCCGGCTGCCAACAGCCGCCCGTCCTGGTTCGGCTTCCTGATCTCTGTCAAGCCGGAGAGTGGTCTGAACCGCAACGCCGTGACCCGCTATGTGGAGAGCCACAACGTGCAGACCCGTCTGCTGTTCAGCGGCAACCTCATCAAGCACCCCTGCTTTGACCAGATCCGCGGCACCGACGCCTACCGCGTGGCGGGCGAGCTGACCAACACCGACTTTATCATGAACAACACCTTCTGGGTCGGCGTTTACCCCGGCATGACCGACGAGATGATCGACTACATGGCCAAGACAATTATCGAGGCTGTGAATCAGTAAAATTTTGACAACGAGGTACAGACCCCTATGATGCAGCAAAAGGTGAAAACGACCCGCGCACCCAGACTGCGGTTGGACAAAAACAGGCGGCTGACGCCTATGCAGATCTACTGCTGGGCAACGGTGGCCTGTCTGGCGGTGCTGCTGCTTGCCCTGCTGGCCAGCCGCGGTACGCTGCTGCATCGATTCTTCTTTTATGATGTCACCGATACCGGTATGGACTTTTTCCATAGTATTGAGTATATGCGTGGACGTATGCCCTACGGACAGTTCGATACGCTGTACCCGCCGCTTGCAAATCTGTTTTTCTATGTGTTGTATTTGCTTGTGCCAAAGACACAATCAGCTACGTGGACGGAATCGTATATCTCGTCTCTCAACATGAGGGGAACAGAACGGGATTTGCGTTTACAGCAAGCGACGATGATGCTGTTTGTCGTCTTTGTTATCGTGGTGGTCTTAGGAATTGTATCGATGACAGAACGCCTGACGCGCAGCTGCGGGGGGCGGAAAAAGCTGCTGCTGGCATTCTGTGCAGTGTTCAGCTATGGGGTACTGTACGGCTTGGAACGCGGCAATATTCTGCTGCTGTGCTGGCCGTTAATGGCAATTTTTTATCCTGTACCGCAATTCAGGAAAAACCACTTTTGCGGGAGCTGGCCTGTCTGGCACTGGCGATTGCCGCCGGTTTCAAGCTGTACCCGGCGTTTCTGGGCGTGCTGCTGCTGCGCGATAAAAACTATCTGGCCGCGGTGCGCACGGTGCTGTACGGTGTTGTCTGCCTGTGCTTCCCGCTGTTCTTCTTCAATGAAGGATTGTTTGGCCTCACACTGTGGTTCCGTGTACTGTTTGATTTTAGCGGCAGCAGAGGTGAACCGTGGATCGGCAATGGTTTCTCCAACATTTTGGCAGAGGCCGGACATGCGGTGGACAAGCTGCTGGGCACGCAGCTGGGCTATGGCAGCTACGCACTGCTGGGCATTGTGCTGGCAGCGGTGCTGCTGGTGTGCAGCATTTTTTATGGATAAGGAGTGGAAACGCATTACAGCAATCATTCTGGCGATGCTGATGTTCCAGCCCCAGTATGATTATGTATGGTGCCTGTTTTTGATTCCGCTGTTCCTGTTTATGGAGCAGGAGCGTGAGCTGCGCAGGGACAACGTGCTGCCCTATCTGGCCTTGATGGTGCCGGTGCTGCCGCTGCCGCTGTTTCGGCGGGACCAGATGGAGCCGTCCTTTGTACCGCGCAACACGATTTGTCATGTCATGCTGCTGCTGCTCATTGTCTGGTGCTTTGTCCAGGCAGTGCAGGGGGTGCGTGTACGCTGTGCGGAAAAACCGGTCAAGCCGGCACACGGACACCCGGCAGCCACGGTGCTGCTGGCCGTTTGTGTGGCGGTGGCCGGTGTGGGCGGCCAGCAGCTGTGGCAGCGCACCCACAACTGGGGCTTTGACTATGGCTACAACGGCCGACTGGATGCCGAGGACATCCAGCAGAAGGACGTGCAGGACAGCGACGGCAACCCGATAGAGGTAACATGGAGCGGCCGCGGTGCGTATATTATGATTTACAACCACGCGCCATTTACGCAAAGGATGGTGGTCACGTTCCAGACAGGCTACGGCATGGATTTGAAGCGCGCCTATACGATGACGTTTGAAGCACCGAATCTGGAAGATGCTGATGGTACAACCGGAAAGCAGAAGCAGACGAATATTAAGATTGACCATGAGGGGCAGACCGTGTGCTACACGGTAGATGTGGCCCCCGGCCAGACCCAAATTGATGTGAGCTATGACGGCCCGATGGCGGTCTATGATGCTTCTTCGCGCAAAAACGGTACCTTCACGGTGACAAACCTAGTGGTGGCCAGTGAGGGCGCTGTGGAGGAAACCGAATAACGGAAGGAAACATATACTATGCAGAAATTGCTGGCCCTGCTGGGCGCAAAAAATTAAAGAGGAATTTGTGGAGCTGTTCAAGCAGTTCGTCAAGTTCGGCCTGGTGGGCGTAAGCAATACGGCTGTGTCCATGGCGGTCTACTATATCTTCCTGTGGATCAGCCCGGACCTGTATATGGTCGGCAGCATTCTGGGCACGATTCTGAGCATTGCCAACGCCTTTTTCTGGAATGATAAATTTGTCTTTACCGGCAACGCCAATGACTGGCGCAGCAAGCTCAAGCGGCTGGGTAAGACCTATGTCAGTTACGGCGGCACATCGATTTTGTCCAACGTGCTGCTCTGGATCGAAGTTGCATTCTTCAGTGTCAGCAAGTCCATTGCGCCCATCGTTAATCTGTTAGTGACGATCCCGCTGAACTTTGTTATCAACAAGCTGTGGACATTTAAGGAAAAGTGAGAACAAGCACGATGCAATTAGTAATGGAAAAACCACATACGAATAAGCGCCAGAACGCGCGAGGCTGGGTATTGGCTGCACTGCTTTGTGTGGTGATTCTGGCCTATTCCTCAATTTATTTCGCCAACACGATGCCCATTACGGAAGGCTGGAATGTAAACTATGCAGAGCTGGTATTGCACGGGAAATTTCCATACCGCGATTTTTACTATTACCTGCCGCCACTGAACATCCTGATTGATGTGATGCTCTGGAAGCTGTCGTTTGGCAGCCTGTTCATTTACCGTGCGTGGTGGCTGGTACAGCGGATTGCTATTTATGAGTTGATGTTTCGGCTGCTCTGCCGGTATTTCAATAGATATGCCGCCTTTGCAGCGTGTGCCTTCTCTGCGATTCTGTGCACGGCCTCTGTCTACGATTTATTCGGTGATTATAACCAGACGATTCCGTTTTTGTCTGTGTTGCTGCTCTATTGTGTTCTGGGATTTGCAGAGGCGGCAGATAAGAAAGCCGCCGGGAAATACCTGTTTGCTGCCGGCGCTATGCTGGGGCTGCTCTTTCTGAACAAGCAGACGATTTTTGCAGCTGCGGGGGTTATTTATCTGCTGGCTTTGAGTGTCTACTGCTGGAAGAAAAAAGACAAAGGCTTTCTGCAATATTGTGCGGCAGTCATACTTGGCTTTTTGCTGGTGTTCGTCGTGGCCATGGGAATCCTTGCCGTCAATGGCGCGTTGCTTCCGTTCTTTCAGCAGGTCTTTATGCACACGGGAGGCAAAGGCAGTCCGCTTGCCATTTTGCTGAAAATCTTTACGGGCTGGACAATCAATGCGCCGGTATTTTTACTGATGGTGGGGTGTGTAGCTGCCATAACACTGGCGCAGAAAAACGAGAGTCAGACAGCAGGACGGATGCTCTTGCTGCTGGTCATAGGCGGCGGCTATGTTTTGGAAAGGCAGGCTGCGAACGACTTTATCGAAGTGCTCGTTGGTACGAAAAGCGTCCAAGCCGTTGTCATCGGTGGAGGGTTGCTACTGTTGCTGGCGTACAGCCAAAAGCGCAGAAGCGGCAGCAAGATAATGCACGATGTATTTTACGGTCTGTGTGCCGCCTATGTGGTGACTATTCTGGTTACGGCCCGTTATGCGTCATTAGGCGAAGATAACGGGAGCTTATTGGAAGCAATCTATGAATCAGGCACGCTGTTTAAGAGTGTGACTGGTACGCTGTATACGATCATCAGCTTTTTGGATCTATATCTGATTGCCCGCTCCCTTATGAAAATAAAAGCGGATGGCAATGACGGCTATGCACGTGAGCACTTTTGGATGGCCTGTGCGGCATTTTCTACGATATATGCAGCCAGTATGGCATCGGCATCAGAAATTTCCTACCATGGGATTATGTTGGCTATGCCGTTTGTTCTGTGTGTTGGGCTGAACAGCGTATTTACAGATAAAGTTACGGAAAAATCGGTCAAAATCGGTACGATTGCGCTGTGCACAGTACTTTCGATGGCTTGTATTGCACAGAAGGTCGTATGTTCCTATTCTTGGTGGGGCTGTGAACAGGCAGAGTATGACAAAAAAATTCTACGCCACCGGCATCCCCGCGCTGCGAGGCTTCCGTTTTTCTGCGGAGGACGACAAGATGTTGAAAGACATCACACAGCTGATTCTTGAAAACACAACAGAAGATGCAACGATTTTTGGCTATCCCTATGTAAAGCTCTTTAATATTCTGACAAACCGCTATACAATGGATACGTTTGTTCCGGTTCTGTTCTATGACGTGGTAGACGACCAGTACGTTTTGCAGGAGGACGAGCTGCTACAGGAAAATCTGCCTGACATTGTAATCTGGAAGGATGATGTTCCAAACTGCAAGAAGGTTCACGAAGAAAGTTACCGCAATGGTGAGAAATTGAAGCAGCGCGAGCTGGAAAAGAAATTTTGGACGACTGCTGGGCACACGCTACACCCTGTTGGGCGTGTATGGTGAGGAAAGAACCGGTAAGATCAAGGTGTACAAGCTGGCAGACGAGACAGACTGGGGTAGCTTCACCTTGGAAGGAAAGGGAACCGAGGAAGAGCCGTATCTGATTCAGTCGGCGGAGGATTTGCAGGCGTTCAGCAATTATGTCAACCGCGGCATGAGCTTTGCAGATCAGTATGTTGAACAGACCGCTGACATTGATATGGACGGTAAAAAATTTACGCCCATTGGTGCATTCAGCGGGGAAAGCTATTTTTACGGCACCTACAATGGCAAGGGACATATTATCCGCAATCTGAGCATTCAGGGCAAGGCTACAGAGGATGTCGGTCTGTTTGGACGTCTCGAAGGGGCTGTTTACAATCTGGGGCTTGAAGCGGGCAGCCTGACTGGCGACTGTGTTGGAGCAATTGCCAGCTATGCAGTCAACCCGGAGGCAGAGATTATGAACTGCTTTACGGATGTGAATGTCACGAGCTCGCGCGCTGGTGGCATTACCGATAACTTCGCTGGTAGTGTTGTAAACTGTGTTAGTGCCGGTGCGCTGACTGGTGGCGAAAACGCGGATGCAATCGCCTATAATAGCTCAATTATGGTAGAGAATGTTTATCAGCTGACGGGTCAAAAGACAAGCCTGCTTGATAGACCCGCTATTCAAGAAAAGCGTGTCAGCTATGCCGACGAAGATGTTTTCAACAGTGATTTCCTGGTGAAGCGTCTGAATGCCGCAGTAAGAGAAAAGAATAAAGCAAACAGCGAGAGCGGCGCAGAAGAAGCGATTACGCTTGTCGAATGGACAAAGGGAACGGACGGCCACCCGGTATTGGTTCCTGAAAATTGACTGAATGGAAAAGGAGCAACCCAATGAAACAGCGTTTAGCGGATTATGTGGCGGACTTTCTGGCGGCGCGCGGCGTGACGGATGTTTTCTCCGTCGTGGGCGGCGGCGCTATGCACCTGAATGATGCGCTGGGCCATAACCCCCGGCTGCATGTGACCTACAACCACCATGAGCAGGCCTGCGCCATTGCGGCGGAAGCCTACGCCCGGCTGGAAAATAAGATCGCGGCGGTCTGCGTGACCACCGGCCCCGGCGGCACCAACGCGCTGACCGGCGTCGTGGGCGGCTGGCTGGACTCCATCCCCATGTTCATCGTCTCCGGCCAGGTGCGCTATGACACCACGGCCCGGTACGCCTTGCAGTACACCGGTACGCCGCTGCGCGCCATGGGCGACCAGGAGTACGACATCACCAAGTCTGTCCAGTACATGACGAAGTTCGCCGCCATGCTGGAGGACCCCAAGGACATTCGCTACCTGCTGGAAAAGGCGTGGCATCTGGCTACAACGGGCCGCCCCGGCCCGGTCTGGCTGGACATCCCGGTCAACTTCCAGGGCGGCTACATCGAGACTGACGAGCTGCGCGGCTACGACCCCGCCGAGGATGACGCCCAGCTGCCCCCGTCGGTGGACGACACCACGATCCGGACGATTCTGGAAAAAATCAAGAACGCCAAACGGCCAGTGTTCCACGCGGGCTATGGCATCCGCCTGTCCGGCGGGTATGCGGCGTTCCGCTCCGTGGCGGAAAAGCTCAACATCCCCATCGTCACCTACTGGAACGCCGTGGACCTCATCGAGGATGACAATCCGCTGTACTGCGGGCGCGCCGGCAACATGGGTGACCGCCCGGGCAACTGGGCTATCCAAAACGCAGACTTGATTCTGGCCGTAGGCACGCGCATTTCTATTCGCCAGGTCGGCTACAACTGGAAGACCTGGGCCCGCGCGGCAGAGGTCATCATGGTGGACATTGACCAGGCCGAGCTGAAAAAGCCGACCCTGCACGTCGAAATGCCGGTCTGGGCCGACGCGAAGGACTTTTTGACCAAGCTGGATAAGGTCGCCGCGGCCCCCGTGAACGCGGGCGGCGAGTGGCTGGCCACCTGCCAGCGCTGGAAACGTGACTACCCCGCCGTGTTGCCCCGCCAGTGGGAGGAAAACGGCGAGACCGCCAACGTTTACGCCTTTGTGCGCTATTTGAGCAGTCGCCTGCCGGAGAACAGCCTGACCGCGGTCTCCAACGGTGCGTGCTGTGTCGTCGGTAACCAGGCGTATGTCATCCAGAAGGGCAGCCGGATGGCAAACAACAGCGCCATTGCCAGCATGGGCTACGGTCTGCCCGCAGCCATTGGCACCTGCATCGGCGGCGGACGCCGCCAGACGATCTGCCTCGAGGGCGACGGCTCCATCATGATGAACCTGCAGGAACTGCAGACCATCCTGACGAACAAGCTGCCGATCAAAATCTTCCTCATCAACAACAACGGTTACCACTCTATCCGCCTGACGCAGAACAACCTTTTCAAGGAGCACTGCAAGGTCGGCATCGGCCCCGAGAGCGGCGACCTGTCCTTCCCGGAGTTTGAAAAGCTTGCAAAGGCGTTTGGCTACCCCTACTACAGCGCCCACAGCAACGCCGAGATGAAGCAGGCCGTGGACACGGTGCTGGCACTGGACGGCCCGGCTTTCTGCGAGATTTTCACCGACACGAAACAGGTCTGGGAGCCCAAGAGCAGCACCAAGCGCCTGCCCGACGGCACGCTGGTCAGCCCCCCGTTGGAGGACCTGGCCCCCCTTCCTGCCGCGTGAGGAGCTGGAAAAGCAGATGTTCATCCCGCTGATGCCGGAAGTGTAAGGGAGTGCGTGGTTCAAAAATGGCAAGCATTCAAAGACAAATCCACACCGCCATCATCACCGGCCCTACGGGGGCAATCGGGATGGCGCTGTGTGCAAAGCTGCTGGCGGAGGGCGTGACGGTCTACGCGGTCACCCATCCGGGCAGCGCACGGGCGGCGCTGCTGCCGCAGGACGCGCGGCTGCATGTGGTGCCCTGCGATGCGGCGGAGCTGGCCGCGCTGCCGGAGCTGATCCCGGAAAAGGCCGATGCGTTCTTCCACTTTGCGTGGGCGCACACGATCGGCCCGGGCCGCAACGACATGCCGGCGCAGATCGAGAACATCCGCTACACCATTGCGGCCTGCCGCGCCGCGGCGCAGCTGGGCTGCCAGGTCTTTATCGGGGCTGGCAGCCAGGCCGAGTATGGCCGCGTGGAGGGTGTGCTGACCGCGCAGACCCCCTGCTTCCCGGAAAACGGCTACGGCATGGCCAAGCTGTGCGCCGGCCAGATGAGCCGCGTCGAGTGCCAGAGGCAGGGCGTAGCCCACATCTGGACGCGCATTTTGAGCGTCTACGGCCCGCACGACGGTCCGGCCACGATGATCAGCGGCACCATCCGTAAGCTGCTGCACGGCGAGAAGCCCGCTCTGACCGCGGGCATCCAGCAGTGGGACTACCTGTACGCCGCCGACGCGGCAGCTGCGTTCTACGCGCTGGCCGTCAGCGGACAGGACGGCAGAGTCTACCCGCTGGGCAGCGGCACGGCTCGCCCGCTGAAGGACTACATCGAGGCGCTGCGCGACGCCATTGACCCGGCGCTGCCGCTGGGCTTGGGGGAGGTCCCCTACGGCCCGCTGCAGGTCATGCACCTGCAGGCGGACACGTCGGCCTTACAGGAGGACACTGGCTGGCGGCCCGCGACCCCGTTTGAAGAAGGAATCCGCGAAACCATTGAGTGGGTAAGGAAAGAGACAAAATGAGTGAGAAAAAGACGATTTCGGTAATGATCCCCTGCTACAACGAGGAGCAGAATGCCCGCCCCATCTATGAGGCTGTGCGCGATGAGCTGGTCAAGAGCTGCCCGAACTACGACTATGAGATTTTGTTCATCGACAATAAGAGCGAGGACGGCACCCGTGCCATCATCCGGCAGATCTGCGCCGAGGACAAGCACGTCAAGGCCATCTTCAACGTCAAGAACTTCGGCCAGTTCAACAGCCCGTACTACGGCATGATCCACACCTCCGGCGATTGCACGATCACGATGTGCGCCGACTTCCAGGACCCTGTGGAGATGATCCCCAGGTTTGTGGCCGAGTGGGAAAAGGGCTACAAAATCGTCATTGGCCGCAAGACCCAGAGCAAGGAAAACCCGGTCATGTACTGGTTGCGCGGCTGCTACTACAAGCTCATCAAGAAGATGAGCAGCTGCGAGCAGATCGAGCAGTTCACCGGCTTTGGCCTGTACGACAAGAGCTTTATCCAGACGCTGCGCAACCTGAAGGACCCGACGCCCTTCATCCGCGGCATCGTGGCCGAGCTGGGCCCCGAGCGCAAGGAAATCGAGTACACCCAGCCCCAGCGCCGCGCGGGCAAGACCCACAACAACTGGTACAGCCTGTACGACGCCGCCATGCTGAGCTTTACCAGCTACACCAAGGCCGGTATGCGCATTGCAACGTTCGCGGGCTTCCTGGTGGCGGGGCTGAGCTTTCTGGTCGGCCTGTTCTATCTGATTGCCAAGCTGCTGTTCTGGCAGAGCTTCCGCGCCGGGTACGCGCCGACGATGATCGCCATCTTCTTTATGGGCGGTATTCAGCTGGCGTTCCTGGGCTTTTTGGGTGAGTACGTCATGGCTATGAACACCCGCATCATGAACCGCCCGCTCGTTGTGGAGGAAGAACGCCTCAACTTTGGGCCGGACGACCAGTGACCGGCATGAAGCAGGAGTTTGGTTATTTCCTGAAAAACGCGAAATTCCGCGCGGCGCTGGGGCTGACCCTGCTGCTCAGCTACGGCTATGCCATCGCCACGACACGGGTCAGCATTGACTCGCTGGAAGGGGACCGCTACATCGGCACGGGCGGCGTCATGCTGTCCACCGGACGGTTCGGCATGAACCTCTGGGCCGCGGTGCTGGGCTACGGCAGGGCCGAGCCGAGCTATGCCTTTGGCATTGACCTGCTGGCGGCGCTGCTGCTGGCGCTGGCGGCGGTGAGCTTCTGTGCGCTGCTGCGCAAGGCCGCGCAGGACCGCATCAGCATGTTCGGCTATGGGCTGTTTGCCTGCCTGTTTGCCTCCTACCCGCTGATGAACGAAATTTGGGAGTACAGCGGCGCGAATGTCTGCGTCTGCGGCGGCTATTTGCTGGACGCCGCTGCGCTGAATCTGCTGTGGGACGCGCGCCAGCCCGGCGTGCCGTGGCGCGGCAGGGCTCTGCGCATGGGCGCGGCGGCGCTCTGCCTGATGGTGGTCTGCACGTCCTATGAGTCACTGGCGGCGGTGTTTGTGCTGGCTGTCTTTGCGCTTTTAACGCTGGAGCAGCTGCTGGCCGCCGAGCGCCCGCGGCTTGCGGCAGTCCTGACCGAGGGACTGTGGTACGCGGCGGCGCTGGTCGGCGGACTCTGCCTGCGCGTGCTGGTGACGTCGGGCATCCATCTTGTGCTGCCGCAGGCTACGGCCAACGGCGCCACCGAAATTTTGTGGGCGTTCTACCCATTTGTCTATCTTGCAAAGCTGCTTGTCAAGAGCATTCTGATTAACTACGCACTGCGCGGCTGTTTCTACCTGCCCATTGCTGAATTGGCGGTGGCGGTGCCGGTGTTTGTCGCTCTGGTCATCGTGCTGGCGGTGCGCAAAAAGCGGCCCCTGCTGCTGCTCACCGGCGCGGGGACGCTGTTCTCACTGGTGCTGCTGTCGTTTGTGCAGGGGCGGTACTCGCCCTACCGCACCTGCCAGGTGTTTGCGCTGTTTGTGGCGCTGGCGGGGCTGGCCGTGTATGAGCTGCTGCGCCGCGCTGCGGCCCGGCGGGCTGTGCTGCTGGGCAGCGTGCAGCTGCTGGCGGTGCTGCTCTGTCTGCACCAGGCCATGTACCTGAACCATCTGCTGGCCGTCGATTACCAGCGTTCCGAGCAGGAGGCCGCTGTGGTGCGCACTCTGGGCACCGAGCTTGTGCGCGACTACGGCACCGACAAGCCCGTGGTGCTGGTGGGTCGTTACACGCTGGGGGAGAATATCACCCGGTACACGACGGCTGACCCGATGCAGCACCCACTGTACCGCTTCTTCCGTGAGCACACGAGCTGGGAGAGCGGCGACACCGTCAAGTACGTCGAGACCAACTGCAACTCGGTGCTGAACTGGTCGGTCACGGCCTTCTCCGAGGTGGACGACGTCTACGGCCAGGCAGCGGAGCACCTGTTCCGCTACTATGGCTTTGCTTTGGACATGACCCACAGCGCTGCCCTGCATGAGCAGGCGCAGACCTACGCCGACGCCCACGACCTGCCGGGATACCCCGGGCGGGGGCGATTGTCGATTGCGGGGACTATGTGCTGGTAAATCTGCAATAAGAATACCGCGGAAAAGTTTGCGCTTCTCCGCGGTTTTTGCTTTCTTTCTGTATTTTGCTGATGTTTTCAGCCGGTCACGGTCTCAAAGGGCTTCGTCAGGTGACCGTTCCTGTCGGCCTCGCAGGCGCGGCGGGCCCTACTTCAAATACTCCACCAAAAACGCCACTGTCGTCTCCCGCAGCGCTTTGTCCAGCGCGGCGGCGGTGGCGGCGTCCTCGGATAGATAGTTGTGGTTCCCCTCGGCAAACGGCTCCAGCACGGCCCTGCCGTCGGGCAGGCTCTCGACGGAGGCTATCGTCTCGGCCTGGGTCGTGTCGCTCAAAATGCCCTCATGGCCGGTGTAGGTCAAAAGTGTCGGCAGGGCGCTCTCCCGCAGGGCGGCGTTCGGGTCGGAATCGCGCATTTCGGTGAACAGCGTTCCGCTGACATCGACGCCCCAGGTGCTGATGCTGCCGCTCGCCTCGGCCTCAGCGGCCAGCGCTTCCACGGCGGAAAAGTCGTCGATGTTCAAAAACTCCATGCCGCGCAGGCCCGCGCCGTTGGCGGGGCTCCACAGCGCCAGCGCCGTGATGCCGCCCCTGCGCTGCGGGTAGAGGCTGGCCAGCCGTCCGCCCATGCTGTGACCCACCAGCGCTGTGCGGCCCGTGCCGTAGGTCTGCTGCATGTAGGTGATGGCGCTCTCGACGTCGTCGGTCATGTTGGACAGCGTATAGGCCGTGAACGGCTCGGTGCTGTTGCCGCAGCCGGGAAAATCCAGCCGCACCGTCGCAATGCCCTGGGCGGCCAGATCGGCGGCCAGCGGCGCAAAGTGGCCGTCGCCGCTGCGGCTGCCGGTAAAGCCGTGGCAGAGCACGACGAGCGGCAGCTCCTCCCCGCGGGCCAGCTTGCCGGGCAGCTGTACCGTGGCGTAAATGTCCCCGCGCGTGCCGGGTATGGTGACGTCCTGCGCTTTCGGTGCGGGCGTCAGCAGAAAAAGGCGATGCCGCCACGCAGAGCGCCAGCGCGGCAATGCAGCCTGCAAGGGTATAAAAAGCGCGTTTATGCGTTTGTTTGTGCATAGAATTACCTCCGTAATGCCTCTATTAAAGCCTATGCGGGGCAAAAAGTCAAGACGCACAGAATACACACAAAAAAAGCAGGTGACAAACCCGGGGCGGATGTGGTATACTAAAGATTACAAATTGGTTAAAAACGTCAGACCCGGGGCGCAGGCGCAGCCTTGCCCCGGGCTTTTTGTCCTGTTTTACCGGAGGTGCTTGACTACGAATTCTATAGCGAACCGTATGCCCCGCCTGCTGGCTATGCTGTTTGTGCTGCTGGGGCTGTTCTGCACGGCGGCACTGCCTGCCCATGCGGAGGACTACGACACGGTGCTGGACCGCCTGTCCCGCCTGCAGGCGCTGGCGCGGGAGTACTCGGCCAGTCAGGCCGACACGCCCGACCCGATCGAGCTGACGCTGGCCTACACCCGCACGGGGGAGTACAACACCACGATCTGGCAGCTGACCGCCGGTGTGCGCGACGCTGGGTTTGAGAGTAGCGTCAACAGCAGTGACCCCGAGCTGGCGTCGCTGCAGAATATGAACACCGTCGTCCTGCCCAACGGAGAGAGCATCGACTTTGGGCACTTGCTGGCGTCGATGAACCTTGTCTACAACGGCATACCCATCACGGGCAGCTGGGGCGGCGACTGTGAGGAGCTGGCCAGGCAGTATTACGGCCAGGCCGGCGATGCCGCGGGCTACGCCGAGGCGATGCGCGCTTCCTTTAATATAGACGATGACGGCACGCTGAGCCGCTTCAGCAACGGGGACCTGCGGGCGGACCTCGACTCCGTCGTCGTCGGCTCCAAGGTGACAAAGGACACCGACCTGGCCGAGGCGCTGCGCAGCTACTACGAAAATCTGACCGAGTATGACCGCGTCAAGGAGTTCATCTCACTGAGCTTCGGCACGGTGGATACCTCGAGCACGGCCTTTGCGGACGCCGTGTACAGCGCTCTGCTGGAGGATTCCGGTATGCAGCTGCTGTTCTACATGAACGGTATGTGGACCGTCAAGGGCTGGCAGATCAAGGACGACTACGCCCCCGCCGTGCGCGGCGCAACAGACCTGTTTGCCGAGTACCTGGCCAACGCGGTCAATCACGAGAAGATCAAGAGCGAGACGAATGACCGTCTGGTTGCCATGGGCGGGCAGGCACTGGCCGACGCGCTGGAGGCGTTGGGCGACACCGACGCCGCCCAGGCCGCACTGACCGCCGCCGAGGAGATGGCCAATAACGCCCAATCGACGGTTTCCTCCGGTTCGGATGTGGTCTCCGCCGCGCGGGAGAATTTGCAGACAAACTTTAACGTGAAGGTCTTCCAGCTGATTTTGCTGATTGCGGCAGGGCTGGCAGCGTTCATGCTGGTGTTCAGCATGGTGATGTTTGTGGTGCACCGAAAAGAAAATTTGAGTTTGGACTGCGTGCCGCTCTCTTGTGGGAAAGAGAGCGGCACGCTTTTTCTGTTCACACCCCGTTCACATTCCGTATATTCACCCCGAGTTATCCACGGCGTATAACGGTTATCCACCGTGGAAATGTTGAAAACTCCGTGGAAAGCGTGGAAAACTCTGCCGCCCGGACCCGTTCAAAAGCGGGAAAACCGGGAAAATCTACGTAGAAAAACGTTTATTTTCCACATTTTCCACAGCGGCGCTGTTGAAAACTGTGGAAAGCCGGGGAAAACGCAAATTGCGCTTTTTTGCAACACAAAATACACATTTTGTAAATAAGGGCTTGCACTCGCCGCGCGACAGCGCTATAATAAACCTAACCATCACCCGCACTGCTGTGCGGCGGTGCGCTTGAGTATAAAAGGGAGAGTGTGAAATTATGTTGGACATTAAAATCACCAAAACGACCCATCCGAAGGAAAAGCCGCAGGACGAGTCGAAGCTCGGCTTCGGCAAGCAGTTCAGCGACCACATGTTCCTGATGGACTATACCGCGGGCGAGGGCTGGCATGACGCCCGCATCGTCCCCTATGGCCCGTGGGAGATGGACCCGGCTACCACCGTGTTCCACTACGCACAGGAAATTTTTGAGGGCATGAAGGCCTACCGCACCGCGGACGGCAAGATCCAGCTGTTCCGCCCCGACTGCAACGCGAACCGTTTCAACGATTCCGCGGACCGTCTCGGCATGCCCCCCATCCCGCCGGAGGACTTCGTGCAGGCTGTCAAGGCGCTGGTCGATGTGGACCGCGACTGGGTGCCCCACTCCGACGGCGCGTCCCTGTACATCCGCCCGTTCTGCATCGCTACCGATGTGGGCCTGGGCGTTCACGCCGCCAAGCATTACCGCTTTGCCATCATCTGCGCGCCCTCCGGTGCCTACTACGCCGAGGGCCTCGACCCCGTCCGCATCTATGTTGAGGATGAGTACATCCGCGCCGCCCCGGGCCTGACCGGCTTTACGAAGTGCGGCGGCAACTACGCCGCGTCCATCAAGGCCGGCGAGCTGGCCGAGGAGCGCGGCTTCTCCCAGGTGCTGTGGCTGGACGGCGTTGAGAAGAAGTACGTCGAGGAAGTCGGCTCCATGAACATCATGTTCAAGATCGACGGCGAGATCTACACCGCACCCTGCGTGGGCACCGTTCTGCCCGGCGTCACCCGCCGCTCCATCATCGAGCTGCTGAAGGACTGGGGCTACAAGGTGCATGAGGAGCGTGTTGCCATTGCCGACATCATGAAGGCTGCCGACGAGGGCAAGCTGGAGGAAGTCTTTGGCACCGGCACGGCTGCCGTTGTCTCCCCTGTCAAGGAGCTGGATTGGGAGGGCAAGGTTGCCCACATCAGCGGCGGCCACATCGGCGAGCTGACCCAGAAGCTGTATGACACGCTGACCGGCATCCAGTGGGGCAAGCTGCCCGACACCAAGGGCTGGATCGTTCCTGTGGAATAAGCGGAGAAATCCCGCTTTTCCGGTCTGAAAACAGCATATTTCTTGCGCCCGGGGTTTTGAACGCTCCGGGCGCTATTTGTATGAATTATCCGTGAACGATTGTGCAAACTATACAAAACAAGGTGGGGTAAATGTAGCATGTTGTACAAGTACGCATCTTGCAAATTCGACAAAAATAGTGTACTATAAGTACATCGAAAGCGAGAGCTTCCGAGCGACAGCTAAAGAGGAAGAATACCAGAGCGCCCTGCCGAATCCGTAGGGAGGGTATCACTTGTAGAGGGGTGGTTCCGTTCGCATTCAGGCGCCGGCGAGACGTTCTGTTTTTACTCCTTCTTTTTAAGAAAAAAGCGAGACGGGGCAGTGGCCGTCTCGTTTTTTTAGTTTTGTGGGGCTGAACGGGAGAGGCAGCCACCCGCGCGCCCCTTTCGTGCGCGACCCGTTCACAGTAGTCCGTAGGGGCCGGGCATGCCCGGCCCGCAGCCTTGCCATTGTATCCCCTTTATCTTTTGCATCGTAGGGAGGGGGCCTTGACCCCTCCGGGGGCGTCGGGGACGCCGCCCCCTACAACAATCCGCAGGGCTTCTCATTACCGCAAACGTCCGCGGCGGCCTGGGGGCAGGCCGCCCTACATCCCACTTTACCACATTCCGTGGGGCGGGCCTTCGCCCGCAACTCATTCACGCCACCCCGTAGGGGCCGGGCATGCCCGGCCCGCAGGCTTGCCATTGTATCTTCTTTATCTTTTGCATCGTAGGGAGGGGTCTTGACCCCTCCGGGGGCGTCGGGGACGCCGCCCCCTACATCCTTGGCCGCGAACTTTCCGCCAACCGTAGGGGGATTCATCTCTCCCGTTTCCTCGCCCGCATTTCCTTAACTTTCTTCTTTACATTCCCCGCAAAATACGCTACAATATAAATGTATATTTATAAAAACAAAGAGAAGGAGAGATCGCTTTGTTTACTATCATCAAACGGCGGGAGCTGAACCCCACCGTAACCGAACTTTGCATCCATGCGCCGCTCATTGCCAAGAAGGCAAAGGCCGGCCAGTTTATCATTGTCCGCGCAAAGGAGGACTCCGAGCGCATCCCCCTGACCATCGCCGGATTTGACCGCGAAGCCGGCACCGTTTCTATCATTTTCCAGGTCGTCGGCGCAGGTACTATGCAGCTCAATCTCCCTCAAAGAGGGCGAGGCCGTGCATGACTTTGTGGGACCCTTGGGCAAGGCCACCGAGATCGAGGGTCTGAAAAACGTCTGCGTCGTCGGCGGCGGTGTTGGCTGCGCCATTGCGCTGCCCATTGCCCAGGCACTGCACGAGCAGGGCACCAAGGTCACCGGCATCGTCGGTTTCCGCAACAAGGATCTGGTCATTCTGGAGGACGAGTTCCGCGCCTGCTGCGATGAGTTTATCATTATGACCGATGACGGCTCCTACGGCGAGAAGGGCGTTGTCACCGCCCCGCTGGAGCAGCGCATTGTGGACGGTGCGAACTTTGATGAGGTCATCACGATTGGACCGCTCATCATGATGAAATTCGTCGTCAAGACGACGAAGCCCCACAATGTCAAGACTGTCGTCTCGATGAACCCCATTATGGTCGACGGCACCGGTATGTGCGGCGGCTGCCGCCTGACCGTGGGTGGGCAGACCAAGTTTGCCTGCGTGGACGGCCCCGACTTTGACGGCTTTGAGGTCGATTTTGACGAGGCTATGCACCGCGGCACGATGTACAAGCCCTTTGAGGCACACGCCCGCGAGGCAGAGTGCAATTTGCTGAAGCAGGAGGTGCAGTAATTATGCCGAACATGGATCCGAAAAATGTGCCCCATGCCCAGCCAGGAGCCGAACGTCCGCAACAAAAAGCTTTAAGGAGGTCGCCCTCGGCTACACCGAGGAGATGGCCGTGAACGAGGCCAAGCGCTGCCTGCAGTGCAAGAACCACCCCTGCCGCAGCGGCTGCCCCGTTGAAATTGATATTCCAGGCTTCATCAAGCACGTCGCCGAGGGCGACTTTGAGGCTGCTTACCATGTGATTGCCCAGTCCAGCGCGCTGCCCGCCGTCTGCGGACGTGTCTGCCCGCAGGAGCACCAGTGCGAAGGCAAGTGCGTCCGCGGCATCAAGGGCGAGGCCGTCGGCATTGGCCGCTTGGAGCGTTTCGTTGCCGACTGGTACCGCAACAACGTACATACCAAGCCCACCGCCCCCGCGCCCAACGGCCACAAGGTCGCTGTCATCGGCGCCGGTCCGTCCGGCCTGACCGTCGCGGGCGACCTGGCCAAGCTGGGCTACAAGGTCACCGTCTACGAAGCTCTGCACGTTGCGGGCGGCGTGTTGATGTACGGCATCCCCGAGTTCCGTCTGCCCAAGGACATCGTCCAGCACGAGGTCGAGGGCCTGAAGGAGCTGGGCGTGGACATCGAGACGAACATGGTCATCGGCAAGGTCCTGACCATCGACGAGCTGATGAACGACTACGGCTTTGAGGCCGTCTATGTCGCGTCCGGCGCCGGTCTGCCCCGCTTTATGGGCATCCCCGGCGAGAGCCTGAACGGCGTCTACTCCGCCAACGAGTACCTGACCCGCGTCAATTTGATGAAGGCGTACAAGGAGGATTCCCGCACGCCCATCATGAAGAGTAAGTCCGTGGCCGTTGTCGGCGGCGGCAATGTCGCCATGGACGCTGCCCGCTGCGCCAAACGTCTGGGTGCTGAGAATGTCTACATCGTCTACCGCCGCGGCATGGCCGAGCTGCCTGCCCGTAAGGAGGAGGTCGAGCACGCCGAGGAGGAGGGCATCGTCTTTAAGACGCTGACGAATCCGACGGAAGTGCTGGGCGACGAGAACGGTTGGGTCAAGGGTATGACCTGCGTGGAGATGGAGCTGGGTGAGCCGGACGCCTCCGGACGCCGCCGCCCCATCGTCAAGGAGGGCAGCGAGTTCGTTCTGGACGTTGATACGATGATCATGGCATTGGGCACCAGCCCCAACCCGCTGATCCGCTCCACCACGCCGGGTCTGGACGCCGACAAGCACGGCTGCCTGATCACCAACGGCCCCGACGGCCTGACGAGCCGCCCGATGGTCTACGCCGGCGGCGACGCCGTTACCGGTGCCGCCACGGTCATTCTGGCCATGGGTGCCGGTAAAGAGGCTGCCCGCGCGATTGACGCGGCCATCAAGGCGAAGGAGCAATAAAAATTAAATTTCAGCCCCCGTGCCGCGAGGTGCGGGGGAATTTTTTGTTAGGAAAGGCTTCCCCGTGGGGCTGCGCCCGCAGGCGCGTGTCGGAGTGCAACCGCCGTAGGCGGCACTTGGCACGGAGACTGAAGCTGGCCGCGAAGCGGACTGATGAGGGGCAACCTTGCCATACTATCCCGTATACGGGCGGCATCCACACGTCTTCCCCTCATCCGCCTGCGGGCGGGGCCGCAGACACCTTGCCCCCAAGGGGGAAGGCACTCTTACCGAACAAAGGCATCAACCATGTATCATCCTTTCTTCCAATTCGTTCTTCCGCGCCTCGGGCAGGTGGCGCTGGATGCTTTGCTGTACCTGAACTTTTTGCAGCTGCCGCCCTTACAGCTGGTGGCCCGGTGGCCGGTGCTGTATTACGGACTGCCGCTTGTGCTGATGGGCGTGCTGGCGTATATCAGCCGCGACCCGCTCGGGCTGGGCATCGTGTTTGCCGGACATCTTGTGACATTCTACTGCATCGGTACCGCCATCGGGCTGGCGCTGCGGCGCATCGGCGGCACACCACTGACTGTTTGGCGTATTATCTGGCTGGATGGCATAACGCCGTGGCTGTTGACGGGCCTTATCATGTGGTGGGGGCGGCGGCGTGCGCTGCGTCTCTGTACGACAAAATACAGCCTGACAACGCGGAAAAATCTGCCGAACGGCAGGCTGACCATCGTGCAGGTCAGTGATGTCCACCCGCGCGCCTGTGCGGCGATGGATCACACCCGCATCCCGGAGCTGAAAGCAAAAATCGAGGCGTGCCGTCCCGACCTGCTTGTGCTGACCGGCGATATTTTCGACGAGTTCACCGAGCCGGAGGAGCTGGACGCCTTCTGCAAGCTGTTTGGCGAGCTGGACGCGCCGCTGGGCAAGTATTACGTCCTCGGCAACCACGACCTGTTCCACCACTGGCGGGAGCCGAGCTTTGGCCGCGCGGATCTGGAGCGCGGGTTCGCCGCCGCGGGCGTGCGCATCCTGGAGGACACGTCCGTCCTGCTGCCCTGCGGTGTGCGCGTCGTGGGCCGCAAGGATTATCTGTACACGAACGGCAGCCGCTTCACGGCGGCGCAGCTTATGCCCGGCGGCCCCGACGACCACTACACGGTCTGGCTCGACCATGAGCCGCGGGACTTTAAGAACGCCGCCGCGGCGGGGGCGGACCTGATTTTGAGCGGCCACACCCACGGCGGGCAGGTCTGGCCTGCGGGTGCGGTGGGCATGGTTGCCAAAAATGAGCGCAACTACGGCAGAAAGCACATTGCAGACCATTGCGATGCCATCGTCAGCGGCGGCACGGGCACCTGGGGCTACAAGTTCCGCACCCAGGGCCGCACGGAAATTGTCTGCGCGGAAATCACTACCGAAAGGGAAAACTGATTTATGAACGAACGCGAACGCCTGAGCAGCCGCCTGGGCTTTATCATGCTGTCGGCGGGGTGTGCCATCGGCTGCGGCAACGTCTGGAAATTCCCCTGGATGTGCGGCCAGAACGGCGGCGGCAGCTTTATGCTGCTCTACATCCTCTGCCTGCTGGTGCTGGGCCTGCCCGTCATGGTCATGGAGTTTGCCGTGGGCCGCGCCGCCCAGGCCAGCCCCGTTACCATGTACCAGCGCCTGGAAAAGCCCGGCCATAAGTGGGGCGTATTCGGCGTCGTCAGCCTCATCGGCAACATTGCCATCATGGCGTTCTACACGGTGGTCACGGGCTGGATCTTGTACTATTTTGTCAAGTTCCTGACCGGGCAGAATGCGGATTTCGGCTTTGCGCAGATGATCGCCGACCCCGGGCTGAACGTGACCTATCTGCTTGTGGTCGTTATAGCGGCGTTTGTGCTGCTGAGCTTTAATTTGCAGGGCGGGCTGGAGCGCGTGACCAAGTACATGATGAGCGCACTGCTGGTGCTGATGCTGGTGCTGGCCGTGCACAGCCTGACGTTTGCCGGTGCGGCGGAGGGGCTGCGGTTCTACCTTGTGCCGGATTTCTCGGCCATTGACGGCGGGGTCATCGTGGCGGCCATGAACCAGGCGTTTTTCTCGCTGTCCGTCGGCATGGGCGGCATGGCGATCTTCGGCAGCTACATCGGCAAGGATCACGCGCTCATGGGCGAGTCACTGCGGGTCATTTTTCTCGACACGTTCGTGGCCGTGCTGGCGGGCATCATCATCTTCCCGGCGTGCTTCACCTACGGGCTGGAGGTCACGGCAGGCCCCAGTCTGCTGTTTGACACGATGGCGGGGGTGTTCGGCAATATGGCCGGGGGCCGCTGGTGGGGCGCGCTGTTCTTCCTGTTCATGGTGTTTGCGGCGCTGTCCACCGTGCTGGGCGTCTGCGAGAATATCCTTGCCATGGTGCGTGAGCTGACCGGGTGGAGCCGCCCGAAGGGCTGCGTGGTCTGCGGCGTCGGCATCTTTCTGCTGGCGCTGACGACGGCGCTGGGCTACAGCGTGCTGCACTTCCAGCCGTTTGCGCCGGGCAGCGCGTGGCTGGACTTCTGGGACTTCATCGTCAGCAACAATGTGCTGCCGCTGGGGTCGCTGGTGCTGGCGCTGTTCTGCTGCAACCGCTTTGGCTGGGGCTGGGACAATTTTGTGGCCGAAGCCAACACCGGCAGGGGCCTGAAGGTCCGCCCTGGATGAAGCCGATTTTTCAGGTATTTTGTGCCGGGTGCGATTTTGTTTATTTATATTTACGGCATGGTTACGTTTCACTGGCGGTAAAAAAGGAAAAAGTCCTGTCTCCGGGAAAGGGAGGCAGGACTTTTCGGTTTTACGCTGGGATGAGAGGGCAGAGCCCGTTTGCGGGTGCTACGACACCTTGCGGAAGTAATTTATCAAAATACTCTTGATATAATTATACCGCCGCGCGTAGCTGTTCTCGACGCGGATCAGCTCAAAGCCGTGCTCGCGGCAGATCTGGTCCTTCTTGCGGTCACGGCGCTGGACGGCGGGGTCGTCGCGGTGCTCGCGGCCATCCAGCTCGATGGCTAAAATCGGCATCAGGCGGCGGCCCTCCCGCTGGTAGACGACGAAGTCGAACCGCCCTGTGTAGAACAGGTCGGCGCAGCCGGGGTTATCCTCAAACACCTGGGCGATGGGTACCTCCTTGCGGACCGTGCAGCGGCTGCCGTCGAGGAAGGCGTTGTCCAGCGCGTGGTTCAGATTTTTCCAAAAAGGGCATCCTCGGTCTTGGTGCTGTAGGGCTTGATGCCCAGCGCACGGCTGGCGGCGGGCTTCTCGGTCACCTCGGACTGGCCGTTTTTGCGCACGTACTGCACCAGCTCGTAAATATCGTCGTCGGTGCTGTCGGCGTGCAGGCGGTCCAGCGCGGCCTGATTCGAGAGGATGACCAGCTGCTCCCGCGCGCGGGAGGTCGCCACGTTGATGAGCTCCTTGTTCGTTTTCAGCCAGTCGTAGGTGCGCGGGCGGGTCTGGTCGGTCAGTGCCAGGGAGAAGATGACCACGTCTTTCTCGTCGCCCTGAAAGGCGTGCACCGTGCCGCAGGCGGCGTTCTCAAAGTGCTTCGCGCGCAGCATGGCCTCGATGGCGGCGCGCTGCTTCGCAAACGGCGTAATGATGCCCACCTGCTTGTCCGGGTGCGCGGTCAGGTATGCCTCGATGCGGCGCACCTCCTGCGGGGCGGTGTTTTTCTCGTCGGTGGTGTCGTTGGGCACGTCCACATAGACGAGCGGCGTGGGGTCGGTCTCGCGGCTGGCAATGTGCAGCTTGTGGTTGTAGTATTTGCGATTGTTGAACTCGATGATCTTGGGGCTGCACCGGTAGTGGTAGCTCAACAGCGTCTCGTCGCTGACGGCGTCGCAGGCCAGAAAGCATTTGTAGATCGAGTTTTCGATGTAATCGTACTCCTGCGTGACACCGTAGCGGCGGCGCAGCGTGCGGTTGTCGGCGGGGTCCAGCAGAATGACAGGCGAGAGCTGCTGCGGGTCGCCCACAAGCATCAGCGACGCCCCGCGCAGGATGGGTACAAGAGACATGGCCGTGCTGCACTGGCTGGCCTCGTCCATGATGACCATGTCAAAGCTCGGCTCCGGGTCGCCCAGGCGGTGGGCGGAGATGCAGGTCGTGGCCACAATGGGAAAGACGCGCAGCAGCTTTTTCAGGTTCTCCGGCTCCGAGATATACTTGTTGAATTGCGTGACCCGCTCCTTGTCGGTGTCGGGGCTGTGGACGATGCTCATTAAATCGTTGTATTTCGGCTCCTCCAACCGGCGGATGCAGCGGGCCGAGGTGTAGTAGAGGTAGCGCAGCAGCTCGTCCTCGTTGCGGTCCAGCAGAGCCAGCGCGTCGGCAGAGTCGATGCTGCCGTAGGCGGCCAGCTCACGGTCCACCTGCGGCAGCTGCCCGGCCTGCAGCTCGTACTGGAAGTTCATCTGGCCGCGGGCGTCCAGCAGGCGCCGGATGGTCTCCCGCCGCTCCCGCAAATCAAGGATGCGCTCATACCGTTCCAGCAGGGCGGTCAGCTGTTTGGCGCGGGCCGTGCGGTCCGCGTGGTTTTTGTCCAGCAGCCGCTCCGGTACGGGGACTTTTTTTGCACTGCTCAAACAGTTGGTCGATGGTGCGCAGGGCCTCGGCGGTTTTCTCGTTGTTGCCAAGGCGCAGGATCGGGAACGGCACGGTCTGGCCGTGGTAGGTGACGGCCTGCAGCTTTTCCACAACGCCGTCAATGGGATGGTTGTTGTAGCTGGAAAAAAGCACCGTGCGCTCGTTGAAAAAACGCCGTCGTCAGCGTGTTGACGATGGTGTTGGTCTTGCCGGTGCCCGGCGGGCCCTGCACGTAGGCCAGCGGATAGCGCATGGCGTTGTTGATGGCCAGCAGCTGGTCCAGATTGACCTTGTTGTTCAGCAGCGCCAGCGGGTAGGACTTGCGGCGGCGCGGCTTGGCGGTCATCTCGCCGAAGAAGGCCCGCAGCGGGGCGGTGGCCGTCTCGCCGGAGGGGTCCTCGAACATAGTAAGGATGCCGCGGTACTCATGCTCCAAGTCTACGGGGCAGTCGCGGCTGATGGCGACGAGGTAGGGCAGGTCATCGACCCGCACCCGCGGGTTGCTGCGGGTGATGCGGTCCTTGATGGTCTCGGCGTGCTTCGTGAACTCGTCCAGCAGCGTATAGTCGTCGGCATCCAGAAATTGATGGATGCTCAGCTTGCTGCCGTTGACGGTGAACTCCCGGCAGATGACCGGCTCCGGCTCGGCCCGCAGGGCACGCTTTTTCACGTCGAGCCGCAGCGGGCGGTAGGCTAGCACGTACAGCCCCTGCCGGGTGTCGATGCTGATAAGGTTCAGCCCCAGCGTGGGCAGGCTGGGGCGGGCGGCGTTCCGGTGGCGGTCCTCGACCCGGCGCTGGAACCGGCCCACCAGCTCACGGAACTGGTCGTCGGTCAGCTCCAGCGTGTCCTCCTTATAATCGGCAAAGCAGTCGGCGTCAATTTGATGGATCAGGCTGTAGTTAGACTGGTAGGGCGTGGCGTCCAGCCGGTTGCAGGCGGCCAGATAGTCCAGCACCCGCAGGTTTGCGGCGTTGTCAAACAGCGCCGCGTACCGCCCGGGGTTGTCGCGGATGTCGTCGATGAGCGTCTGGTTGACGGGGCACCACGAGCCGTCCACGACCTCGGCGGTCTGGATGCGGTCAATGCTGATATGGTCGAGCGCCTGCACGCTTAATTTGCCCAGATGCAGCCCGTCAACGTTCAGGGTGCGGGTCCTGGGGTTCAGTCCGCGGATAGCGACCCAGTATTTGGTCTGCTGGGTCTGTTGGTTTTTGTATTCAATGCTCAACCACCGCCCCTCATGAATGGCACGGAAAATCGAGCGCGTGATGTTGTTCAATTTTCCGCTCCTTTCGGGTCATGGCTTTCTTGCCTCCCTCTGCGAGGGAGGTGGCCAAGGGGGCTACTTCGACAAGCGCCGGTATTCCAGCGGGGTCAGGCGGAACTGGTCGTAGAACGCCTGGGCGAAGCGGCCCTGGCTCTCGTAGCCGACCCGGGCGGCGATGTCCTGCACCCGTTGGGGGGCTCGTGCGCAGCAGCTCGGCGGCTCTTTCGAGCCGGCGGCGGCGGAAGTAGGCGAGATACCCCTCGCCCAGCACGTTCTGGCAGTACAGTTTGAAGCCGCTCTCGCTCAAACCAAAATGGTCGGCCAGCTCCCGGGCCGGGCGGCGGACCGAGAGGTCCTGCAGGACCAGCGTCTCGGCCTCGCGCACGCATTCGACCTGCCGCGCGGGGCAGCGGGCCGTGTCGGCCTCGTCGGGCAGGCGCAGCAGCTCATACAGCAGCCGCACGGCGGCATAGCGCAGCTCGCCGGGAGCGGCGTAGGCGGCGTCGTCCCAGACCTCGTCCACAATGGCTGTGATGGCGTCGCTCATCGGGCAGCAGTGGACGCCGCCGCGGCAGAAATAATCCGCGATGCCGCCTATTTCCAGCCCCATCAGCGTCAAAAAGGCTGTCCGCCTGCACGGCGTCGGGGTCAATGAAAAGCTGCAGCGCCTCGTACTGGCTGCCGGGCAGGTAGAAGTCCGCGCCGGGCACAGCAAAGCTGACGGCGGCATGACCCTCCGTCACGATGGCATATTGTGCGCCGTCCGGGATGGCGCGTCGTCCGCTGCGGCAGAAGTCAAAGACGAGCAGCCGCGGCCAGTCCAGCGGGGGCGGGCAGAGCGGCGCGTCCAGCCGGGTGAAGCAGAGCTGCACGCCGGGTGCAAGCTCCCGCCGGTCAAGCGGGGCTGCGGGGATGAGGTTGTCTGTTTTCATGTTTGGTTATACAGTAACTAAATGTTTTGAATTTTTTCGAAAAAAGTGTGCGCAAAATTCCGATACTGAAATGCACTGAAACGGCCATACTTACCGAAAATTGTGCGGATAGAAAACTGCTAAAAATGGCAAAATTGTGCGAAATCGGAAAACTGGAAAAATAAGGGAAATTGCGTGCCAAAAATCCGAAAAAAATCAGTCTGTGACCGGCACATCCAGCCCGAACTCCTGCGGGCGAAACCGCGGGCAGACATTCTCCGAGATGCAGATGACCGATGCGGCCAGGCGGCTGCCGATCTCGCAGGCCTCGGCCAGCGTCTTGCCGTAGGTCAGGCCGATGACCGTCCCGGCGAAGAAAGCATCCCCCGCGCCGGTGGTGTCGATGACATCGACCTTCTTGGCGGGCACCATGCCGCTCTCGCCGTCGGTGCGGGCGTAGACGGCACCCTGCTCGCCCATCGTCACGACCATGCAGGGAATGTTGGCGCTGCGCACGTTGGAGGCCAGCGTGGCGCGCATCTCGTCCGGCGTCAGGTGGTCGTAATCGTCGGAGAACATCAGCCCGGCCTCCTGCTGGTTGCAGACAAAGCAGTCGATCTCCTGCAGGAGGCTGCGGCGCTCCATGGCAATGCTCATGTTGGAGACCGCGGCGTAGACCTTTTTGCGGTACTTTTTGGCGTAGTGCAAAATCTGCTTGACGGTCTCCTTCTCCAGATCGAACTCGATGGCGATGCCGTCGCAGTCGGAAAAGATCTCGTCACCCTTTTCCTTTAATAATGCGGTCAGCGGCGTCGTGTCGGGCCGCTTCGAGATGGCGGCGCAGACATCGCCGTCGTTGTTGAACACGGCCAGCCAGGTGCCCATGCCGTCCGGCATGCGCTGGATGTAGCGGGTGTTGACCTTGTGCCGGGCCAGCTTGTCAATGACGTCCTGACCGGAGCCGGTGTCGTCCACCAGACTGACGAAGGTGGGGCGCAGCTCAACATTGGCAATGTCCTCCGCCACGTTGCGGCAGACGCCGCCGTGTACCTGCTCGACCCGGCCTGCGTTGCGCCCGCCCGGGATATAGGTGGACAGCGGATACCCCTTGATGTCCACAAAAATCCGCACCGATGACTACAATGCCCATAAGATGCCCCCCAAAAAGCTGATTTTACCTGTATTTTACCATACATTCGACATTTGCGCAAACCCCGCCCGAACGGGCAAAATGCGTACAGAAATCCGCCCCGGATGCGGAAAGATCCGACATCCGGGGCGGGGGGGGGGGGTGGTGCTTTTTAGGGCAGCGGGAGAATCGTATTATCCTTCTCGGTGTAGCTGCCTCCATCCATGCGGGCGCGCACGAAGGGCACGCCGTCACGCAGATAGAACGTGTTGTGCTCCAGCAGGGCGTCCGGGTTCTGGGAAGGGCTGATCGTGCCGCCGAGGTCGTCGTAGCTGACGTTGCCGCGGAAGGTGTTGTGGATGGCCTCCTCCAAACAGAACATCACGCAGCCGCCCTCGTTCATGCGGCTGTAGTTGTGCTCGTACACCGTGCCGTCGCCGGAGTCGGCATCGTAGGCCATGCCGTCCTGATTGAGCCGCGTGTCAACGGCTTCGTTGCAGCGCAGCAGCGCATCCTTGCATTTCCACGGCCAGATGGCAGCGGCCACCTTGCCCATGCGATTGCCCGGCTCCTGATAAACACGGTCGTTCATCTCGCAGGCGACGGAGTCTGCTGTGTTGTGCTCGACCAGCGGGCGCAGGGCGTACATGACCGTCAGGCCGTCGCCGCCCGCCGCTTTTACGTAGTTATCACGGAGAACGACATTCTCATGGCCGTACTGCAGAAAGGCTTTTTCTGCCAGCTCGGCCCCCCGGAACTGCGCGTGGGCGTAGGTATACCCCACCGCAATCCCCCAGCGGCTGACGCGGGCCACATAGCAGCCCTCGACCAGCACATCGGCAAAGCGTGCCGCGCCGGTAGCAGTCTCATCTGCGGGCTGCAAGGCGGTCATGTAAATGCCGCCGTTGTTCATGTGTTTGTCGTAAACGTTGCCGTGTACATCGTGGATCAGCAGGTTT
>ENA-OQES01000051-OQES01000051.1-human-gut-metagenome-genome-assembly--contig:-NODE-51-length-46211-cov-5.682536_pt1 | contig 46211 bp, 43 predicted proteins | sample MGYA00242798_ERZ504641 | MGnify/ENA primary metagenome ERZ504641 (study PRJEB26092, sample SAMD00036327) | human gut metagenome | host: Homo sapiens | study: EMG produced TPA metagenomics assembly of...
ATATGCGGCCATGCAGGTGGCTCATGACGATATTGAGGCCGCCGGCGAACGTGCGCGGCGGCTTGGGCTGCTGCCAGCCTTGGGACGGGCCGGTGCCGGGACGCAACGTGCGGATCGCCCGTATCTTCTCCCATGATGGGCCGGGCCTGCCGGAATTGATGGTGCGCGGTCAGGCGTATCGGACGGTGGAATCGCGTATCCGCAAAATCCGTGCCCGAATCGTCTGTCGTGGGCATGCTGCTGCAATCGAATGCGAAAGTAATCGTTGTCAAGGCGGACGCCGTCGGCATTATGCAACATATGGGCAATAGCTGGCAAGTGGCGGAAAACGGCGATTTCGAGCGTGAGAACGAGTTGACGGTGACTGCGCAGCTCATCAAGAGGACGCTCGACGATTGGCTCGACACTGTGGGGCAGAAGCAGCGTGAGCGGGCTATTGACCAGATCTACGAGATCTTCGCGGCTGCGGGCTATGGCAATATCGCTGATTTGATGGCGAATTGGACGGATTCGCTGCCAAAGATCGTGGCGGCCGCGCGCGGTACCGACCGGGAGACGCGGGAGCTTATCAAAGCCGTGGTCAAGGCGATTCCGGCGAGCGCGGCGAGGGCGGTGCGTGAAGGTTGACCAGCCCGAAGGCCTTCTGAAGCGTCGCGATTCGCAAATGTTCGTAGAAAATGTGAAATCGTGGCACGTGGAAAGGGCGGATGGACGCGTTTCGGAGTCGTTGGTTTGAGGATTATCCCGTTTGCTGACGTAGGATAGCGGAAAATGGGCGCATAATGGAATGCGGGAATGGCGCCGGCTGTGAAAGAGGTGTGCGATGGGTAGCATCATCGACTATGCACGCACGGAAACGCGCGGTTTCAGCATTCACCCCTTCCGTGAGGCCGATGCGCTCGTGCTCGCGCAGCTTTCGTATGATGATGTGCCTGACTGCATGCCGCGATTGGAGGGGGTTGAATCGCAATATGGCACGTTGCGTAATCGTGTGAAACACTTTGACTTCCGCCATCCGTTCCGTTCCATTCGTATGTTGCGACAGCCTCCGTTCGATGGTATTTCGATCGCGCGCGCCGACGACGAGCTTCACCACGACCGTGCGGTGCCCGACCATAATGTCGAGAACGTGGGATTGGTCGATCCGCAGGTGACGCACGACTTCTACCATGCCGTCGCCTCGAATCCGCGGTTCTCCGACATTGAAATGGGGGCGTTTCTCGAGCAGTTCGACGGCGAAGAGCAGACGCAGTTCGCCGCGGTGACCTACCTGCTGCCGTCCGGCGCGCTTGTGGTGGCGTACCGGGGCACCGACGATTCGCTGGTCGGCTGGAAGGAGGATTTCAACATGGCCTTCCAGTATCCGGTGCCGGCGCAAGCGACCGCCGCCGACTATCTGGCCAGAGTCGCCGCGCTGTGGAAGGACGCGCCGATCGTGCTCACCGGCCACTCCAAGGGCGGCAATCTGGCCGTGTACGCGGCAATGAACGCATCGGACGAGGTGAAGGACCGCGTCGAACGCATCTACTCGCTGGACGGGCCGGGATTCCCCGAATCTGTGGTGAACAGCTTCGAATATGCGAGCGTGAGCGATCGAATCGTCAAAATCGTGCCGGACTCATCGGTAGTGGGCATGGTGCTGGAAACTCCCGAACGCTGCATCGTGGTGAAATCCGACGTGGAAGGAATAATGCAGCATTTCGTGTTCTCCTGGCAGATGCACGGCGGTGAATTCGACAAAGTCGAGGATGTGGCCAGCAGTTCGGTGACCTTCAACAAAGCGCTGAACAAGTGGCTTGCCAACCTGTCCAAGGAGCAGCGCGAGCGTGCGGTGGACGCGTTGTTTGCCGTGCTCGAAGCGTCCGGTGCGGGCAGTATTTCCGCCATGATGGCGGCCGGGCCGAAAGTCATTCCCGAAATGCTTGGCACGTACGTTGGGTTGAGCGGTGAGGATCGACGCAATCTCAACCAGGCGCTGGCGATTATGTTGCAGGCCGCTCTTGCCCGCAATCCGAAAGTGCGGCGCAAGTAGACGTAGCGCGGAGGTCGTGACGCAGTGGTGTGCGGTGAAGCGTTGCGGTGGGTGGCAATCGCTATTAATGCGACATGCTGTGCAGTTTGTTCTAGACAACTTGTATAGTAATTCGCGTTGCGCTTTTAAATCGACGGTACAAAATAGGGGGAGCCATGCCACGTCCACGCCGGGATTCGGAGATCCTGCCAGCCAAGGAACGTCTCGAAAACGCGTTCTGGGAACTGCTATCCGAACGTGAATATCGTAAAATCACCGTCACCGACATCGTACGTACGGCGGATGTGAATCGTAATTCCTTCTACTACCATTTCACGGGCTTGCCGGAACTTGCCGATTCCGCCATTCTGCACGCCGTGGAAAACACACCGCTTCCCAGCGCGCCCAACGCGAATTTCAATCCCGACAACGAATGGCGCAAGCATGTCACCGCGCTGCTACGCGAGCCCGAACAGCGTCGGCGTCTTGACCGGCTCGCGCTGCTCGCCGGACCGCACAGCTCGCCGGAACTCGTCGAATCCCTGCGGGACTTCGGCAGGCTCACGTTGATCTCCGTGCTGGGGCTTGACGCCGACCACCTCGACCTTAAAACCGATCTCATGCTCGACTTCACCGTAGGGGGCATGCTGGCGGTATTGCGCCGTTGGCCGAAACTCCACGAGCAGCTGCCGATGGACGCCGTGTTCAACGAGGACTTGGCGGTGTTGGCCACGGGCATGTTCATGTCCATGTCCAAAACCGACATGCTGGGCTATTGGAAGCGCATCTTCAGCAGTGGTTTCGTGCCCGGGCAGGCGTCTCACGACGACCAAGCCCCGCAATCCGCCGCACAGTGAGCCATACGCCACACTGCGTGACTTGTCGGTGGTAGAAACGTCTGTAGCGGCGCTCTTCCAGGGCGCGGCGGGCGCATGATACGCGCACGCAACAGCACGACAGGGAGGTTGTTCCATGATCAACGAAGACTACAAGGCCATGCTCGGCGGAAAATCCGTAATCCGCGAGCTGAGCGAATACGCGACCGCGCGTGGCGTCGAAATCGGCTACGAGAACGTGTTCGACTATTCGCTGGGCAACCCGAGCGTGCCGTGCCCGCAGGACTATACCGACGCCGTGATCGACATGTATAAAACGGCCGAACCGGTGGCGTTGCACGGCTATTCTCCGTCCTTGGGCATTCCGTCGGTGCGCAAGGCGATCGCCGAAAGCCTCAACCGCCGCTTCGACATGGACTACACCGCCGACTACATCTTCCCGACCACGGGCGCGGCCGGCGCATTGGCGCATGCGCTGCGCGTGGTGACCAAGCCGGGCGACGAAGTGATCACCTTCGCCCCGTACTTTCCGGAATACCAGCCGTATGTGAACGGCACCGGCGCGCACCTGACCGTCGTTCCGGCCGACACCGAGAACTTCCAGATCAACTTCGACGCGTTCGAGAAGGCGCTCAACCCCGGAACCGCGGCGGTGCTCATCAACACCCCGAACAATCCGTCCGGCGCGGTCTATTCCGCCGAAACGCTGACCCGCCTGGCCGAGGTGCTCAACGCCAAGCAGACTGAATACGGCCACGACATCTTCCTGATCTCCGACGAGCCGTACCGCGAGATCGTGTTCGACGGCGGCGAGCAGCCGTATCCGAGCAAGTTCTACGACAACACGCTTTCGTGCTACTCGTACTCCAAGTCGCTGTCACTGCCGGGCGAGCGCATCGGCTATGTGGCGGTGAATCCGCGTGCCACCGACGCCGAGCTGATCGTGCCGATGTGCGGACAGATCAGCCGCGGAACCGGCCACAATTGCCCGTCTTCCACCGCGCAGCTGGCTGTGGCCAAGGTGGTGGACGAGACGAGCGACCTGTCCGTGTACGAGACCAACATGAACCTGCTGTATGACGCGCTGACCCGTCTGGGCTTCGACGTGGTGCGCCCCGGCGGCACGTTCTACATCTTCCCGAAGGCGCTTGAGGAGGATGCGAACGCGTTCTGCATGAAGGCCAAGGATTACGACCTGATTCTCGTGCCGTCCGACAGCTTCGGCGTGCCCGGCTACTTCCGCATGGCCTACTGCATCGACACGGAGAAGGTGGAGCGTTCCATCGCGGCGCTTGAGAAATTCGTGCACGAGGTGTACGGCCGCTGAGCCGCTCGCGTATTTCGCCTATATTCCGCTTAGAGATGGCGGATTCGCTCTCGTGCCTGATGCCATCTCGCTTATAGATGGCGGATGATGCGGGGAAAAGCCGGTTGGAGGGTATGGATATTGCCCCCTAACCGGCTTTTTGCTGTAGGACCCCGCCATCTATAAGCGAGATACCGTGGGGCGATTTGGAAAATCCGCCATCTATAAGCGAGATAGTGCAGGATTGTGGGGCGGCAAGCCGACTGTCTGACGGGACCGTGTGCGTTGATACAGGTTCGCCCGGAGCTGGTGGGGTCCAGCTCCGGGCGAAGTCTGTTATGGGGAAGGAAGGAATCTGAATCGGTTAATGCGTGAATCCGTCAGTGGGTGGCGATCTCGTCGATCTTGGTGACGTGGCCGCCGAACTGGGCGCGCATGGTGGACACGACGCGCAGGATGTCGTCGGCGCCGCCGCGCGAGGTCTGACGTGCGTACAGTGCGGCCGCGGTGGCCGGGGTCGGCACGCCGAGTTCGAGAGCCGCCTCGATCATCCACTTCGCCTCGCCGGACTCGTTGGCGACCGGCGGCATGGACTTGAGCGTCGGGTCGGACTTGAAGGCGATGGCCAGCAGGTCGAGCAGCCAGGACTGCACCACGGAACCGTCCCTCCAGGAGCTCATCACGGCCGCCGGATCCTCAACGAGATCGGACTTCACCATGGTGGCGAAGCCCTCGCCGAAGGCCTGCATCATACCGTATTCGATGCCGTTGTGCACCATCTTGGCGAAGTGGCCGCCGCCCACCGGGCCGGCCAGCACCAGTCCGGAATCGCCTTCCGGCTTAAGTGCCTCGAAAATCGGGCGCGCGCTCTCGAAGTCCCCCTGGCTGCCGCCAACCATAAGCGCGTAGCCGCGGTCGATGCCCCACACGCCGCCGGAGACGCCGCAATCCATGAAATGGATGCCCTTCGGCTCCAGTTCGGCCGCGTGGCGTGCGTCGTCGGTGTAACGGGAGTTGCCGCCGTCGATGATCATATCGCCCGGCTGAAGAAGCTCGGCAAGCTCGTTGATGGTGCTGTCGGTCGCTTCACCGGCCGGCACCATGACCCACACCAGACGCGGGGCCTTCAGCGCGGCCACCAGTTCCTTCAGGCTTGCCACGGTGCGGTCCGACTCGGGGGAGCGGTCGTAGCCGACCACCTCATGCCCCGCCGCCGCGATGCGCTTCGCCATGTTGCCGCCCATACGTCCCAGGCCGATCATTCCCAACTGCATGATGTGCTTCTTTCTCTAAAAACTGGTTGAAAAGTTTTGCGATTTTGAATAAGGATTGATGCCGCCGTTGGCTTCCCGCGCCTTCCGCAACGCAGAAAAGAAGGTTGCGGCAAGCTTTGCGGGCGGCAAGTTTTGGTTATGTTTTGGGTTATGTGAGTGTGGTTGCGATTGCTGCGTTCAGTGCGTCAAAGCACCAGCGAGAGCAGCATCACGCAGCCCAGGCCGACCACCGACAGGATGGTTTCCATCAGCGACCAGGTCTTCAGCGTCTGGCCCACGCTCATGCCGAAGTATTCCTTGACCAGCCAGAAGCCGGCGTCGTTGAGGTGGGAGAAGAACACGGAGCCTGCGCCGATGGCCAGCACCAGCAGTGCCAGATGGGTCGGGCTCATGCCGGCGGCGAGCGGCACCATGATGCCGGAGGCGGTGACGGTCGCCACGGTTGCCGAACCGGTGGCGAGACGGATGAGCACGGCCACCAGCCAGCCTGCGATCAGCGGGTTCATGGCGGATTCGGTGATGGAGTTGGCGATCACGTCGCCGATGCCGGAGTCGACCAGCGTCTGCTTGAAGCCGCCGCCTGCGGCGACGATCAGGATGATGCCGGCCACGGAGCCGAAGGACTGTCCGACCATGCCGTTGACGGCGTCACGGGAGAACTTCTGCATGTAGCCAAGGGCGACCATGGCGAAGACGGTGGTGATGAGCAGTGCCACGAGCGGGGTGCCGAGGAACGCGATCACACGGCCCCAGGCGGTGGTGTTCTGACCGGTCAGATCCACGATGGACGCGGCGAGCATCAGCACGACCGGCAGCAGGATCACGGACAGGGCGGTGCCGAAGGACGGGCGGTTTTCCGCGGATTTCGGAGCTTCGGCCTCAGCCTCGTTCTCCGGAGCTGCGATCGGAACCCACTTGGCGGCGAGCCTGCCGAACAGCGGGCCGGAGATGATGACGGTCGGGATGGCCACGATCAGGCCGAGGGCCAGGGTGATGCCGAGGTTCGCGTTCAGCGCGCCGATGGCGGTCAGCGGACCGGGGTGCGGCGGCACGAAGGCGTGCAGCGTGGACAGGCCGGCGAGGGCCGGGATGCCGAGCAGCACCACAGGGGACTTGGAACGACGGGCGGCGAACAGCACCACCGGGATGAGGATGACCACGCCGACCTCGAAGAACATCGGGATGCCCACGATGAACGCGATCAGTGCCATGGCCCACGGCAGACGCTGCAACGGTGTCTTGGCCATGATGGTGTCGACGATGGTGTCCGCACCGCCCGACTTGAACAGGATGGTGCCGATGATCGAGCCGAACGCGATAAGCAGGCCCACGTTGGAAATCGTGCCGCCGACGCCGGAAGTGAAGCTATCGAACGCCTTGTCGAACGGCACGCCCGCGCACACGGCCATGACGAATGAGCCGGCGAGCAGGGACAGGAACGGATGCACTTTGCATGCCGCGATGAGAAGAACGATGACGGCGATGCCGATGATCGCCGCTGCGATGAGATTCATGAATCCTCCTTGACTCGTTGAATTTCTCTTTCGATTTTTAGTTATGTGCGATTATTTTGCGCTGTGTTGCGGCTTGCGCCGTTCACTCGGCTTGCTGCGATTGCGAGGCCACCTTCGCCGCGTACTCGTTCACTGCGGCGACGGCACGTTCGACCATTTCCTCGACGCTGCCTTCGATGGAGACTTCCACGCCGTTCTCGTCTGGCTGGAGCGGCTCAAGAATGGCGAACTGGCTCGGCAGCAGTGCCGGCGGCATGAAGTGGCCCTTGCGCTCGTTGAGACGCTGCTGGATGAGTTCCTGCGAGCCGGTCAGATGCACGAAGAAGGTGGGAACGTTCTGGGCGAGCACCTCACGGTAGCTGCGCTTCAGGGCGGAGCTGGAGACCACGGTGTTCTCGTCCAGCGCCTCGCGAGCCACCATCCAGGTGTTGATGACCTTGAGCCACGGCCAACGGTCCTCGTCTGTCAGCGGAATGCCTGCGCTCATCTTGTCGATGTTGGCCTGCGGATGGAAGTCGTCGCCCTCCGCGTACACGTATCCGAGACGTTCGTGAATGGCTTCTGCCACGGTGGATTTGCCGCATCCTGCAACACCCATCACCACTACGTGAATGCTCATGTTGTCCTCCTTGAACTCTGCTGTATTGCCAGTGCCACTTCGCATCGGCGATGACATCAATATAGCTATGAAAGGTAGTACTAGTCAAGTTAAAAGTACTACGAATAAAAATAATCATGCGACTTGCTATGCTGTAGGTAGTACAAATCGGCGGCAAATCGCGCGAATCGTGCAGGGGGTAATTATTCGGACGTCACGCGAACGGCAATCGTATACGGCGTGTCGCGAAAAAACCTGGAAAAAAGATTTGCACGCACAACGAGAGGAATTGTGGATGGCAGGAAACGAAAACGGCGGCGAACTGCTGCAGGATGCAGTGTGCCGCACGCTGGCCATCGAAATGCTGGACGGCAAATGGCCGGCCGGTGAAAGCTTGACGTTGGAAGACGTGCAGAACCGTTTCGGCATCTCCCGTACCGTGGCGCGCGAAGTCGCCAAAACGTTGGAATCCATGGGTGCGGTGACGGTGCGCCGACGCGTCGGATTGGTGGCGCGGCCGTTCTCCGACTGGCAGGCGCTCAACCATCAGGTCATCGAATGGCGACTCCACTCCACGCAGCGCGAGCGGCAACTGTCGTCATTGACCGAATTGCGATTGGCGGTCGAACCGGCTGCGGCGGCCTCGGCGGCGCGCCTCGCCTCCATCGACGTCAAGGCGAAATTCCCCGTCTACGCGGCGCAGATGCGCCAAATCGCCGAATCAAACGAAGAGGGGGCTGTCGGCCTGACCAAATTCCACGATCTGGACGTGGAATTCCATACTTTGATACTGCGCGAAAGCGGCAACGAACTGTTCGCCGCGCTTGCCGACACCATCGCCACCGTGCTGCGCGGGCGTGTGGAACTCGGCAAATACCCGATGAAGCCGAAGCCGGCCGCGCTCGACGCGCACGATGCGGTCGCCGACGCGATAGCGAAGGGCGATCCGGAACGTGCGCGCAAGGCCATGTTCGACATCGTCGACGAAGTGGCCCGCGCGCTCAACTTCTTCTAAAACCAATCGCTACCGGCGTCGAACCGCCGGATTCGCGGTCAAATCACAGGTTCGCGTCGGCCGTCTGACGCAGGTCGTCAACGATTTCGCCCAAAGTCTCGCTGAACACCGCTTGATCGGCGTACATCGAATCGAACAGCGTATCGATGTTTTTGCGGAAATCCTTCGGCAGAATGGCGCAGTCGCGTTCGGCGAGCTTGTCGAGACGCTTCTCGCCGGGGTGTGTGCGGCGGTTCAGCGCGAACAGCACATCGAAATACGATTCCATGAACGCGGCCATGCGATGGTTGACCGCGATTTTGTCGCCTCGGCTCGCGGCCTTGCGGATCTGTGCGTCGTACGACGGCAGGTTGCCGGTAAGCAGGCGCATGTTGCGATTGATGATGTTGCGGCGCAGTTCCTCGGGGAACGGCACGTCGAACCGCTGTCGGGTCGCGGCGTACTGGCCGTCGCGGTCGAACAGCACCTTGCTGGTGAGCATGTTGTGCCACATGCACGTCGTATAGCCGTTGCTGGCCTGGAACCGTTCCACCACGTCGGCGACATTGGCTGCGAACTGGTCCAGATCGCGGTACAGCACGTCGATATTGGTGCCGTCGTTCAGCGTGCAGTCGTCTTCGGTTTCCCAAAAATCGTTGTCGATTTTCCATATGGCTGCAATAGTTGCGCAGCAGCCTGCGGCGGCGTTCGGCAGACACGGGTGCGGTGACGTACACGTAGACGTCGTAATCGGACTTTTTTCATCGTTATCGCCGGTGGCGCGTGACCCACCCAACGTGATGGCCTCGACTTCCGGCCATGCGGACACTGCTTCGACTAGTTCATTTGCCAATGACATCGTTTACCTCTCTCTGCGTCATTGCTGGAGCGGCGCTACGTTGCGCCACGGTGTGCAAACGATGCCAGTATAACATACCAGATGGTAACTGTCGAAGTTGTGCCGGCCTACGCGGTTTCCCGCAGGCCGGCACAGCGCATTCCGCCGAACGACGATTGTCAGGCGGAATGCTATCGAGCGATCGCTGTCGAGCGGAACGCTGTCGGACGGCAGCTGTCAGTCGACGGTTGCGGCTTCCGTCGAACCCTTGGTCGGATCCTTCTGCAGAAGCAGGAAGACGAGCGCGACGGCCAGCAGAATGGCTATCGACAACACGCCGATCGACGCGTTGCCAGTCAGCGACGTCGTGGTAGCGACGAGGAACGTGCCGATGATCGAGGCGGTCTTGCCGAAAATATCGTAGAAGCCGTAGTACTCGTTGGCATGGTCCTTCGGAATGATCTTGCCGTAATACGAGCGGGACAGCGCCTGGATGCCACCTTGGAACATGCCGACCAGAATCGCCAGAATCCAGAATTCAAGTGCGGCGCGCAGGAAGAACGCGGCGAAGAAGACGATGCACATGTACGCCACCACGGCCGCGGTAATCATGGTTTTCGAGCCGAACCGGCCTGCCAGCTTGCCGTAGATGATGGAGCAGGGGAACGCCACGAACTGCGTGACGAGCAGCGCCACGACCAGCTGCGTGGAGTCGATGCCCAGCTGCGTGCCATACGACGTGCTCATGGAAATGACGGTGTTGACGGCGTCGATGTAGAAGAAGAACGCGATCATGAACATCCACAGCGGCTTGTTCTTGCGGATGGCGCGGAACGTGGAGCCGAGCTCGGCGAACGTGCCGCGAATGGCCTCGCCTGCCTGCCCCGCGGTGGCGCGGTAATGCACCTGCTTATAGCTGGTGAGCAGCGGAATGGTGAACGCCACCCACCACAGCGCGGTGATGACGAACGAGGCGCGCGTGCAGGCTGTGGTCGACCAGCCGAACAGCGCGGGGCCTCCGAAAATCAGCGCGATGCAGACGATGAACGGCACGGTCGAACCGATATAGCCCCATGCGTAGCCGTGTGAGGAAATGCGGTCCATCCGTTCGTTCGAAGTCGTGTCCAACAGCATGGAGTCGTAGAACGTAAGCGAACCATTAAGGCCGATGGTGGCCAGCACGTACACGATGATGAACGCGAGCCAACCAAGCGGCATCGCCATCGCGCAGCACATGACCACGCCCGTCAGGAAGAAGCCGGTGAAGAAGCGGATCTTCATGCCCTGCACGTCGGCGATGGAGCCGAGCAGCGGCATAAGCACGGCGATGACGAGCGATGCGATGGTCTGCGCGTAGCCCCACGTCGACACGATGTTCGTCTCGCCGGCCGCCTTGAGCAGCGAATTCGCGTAGATCGGCACGACGGCGGTGGACAGCAGCACGAACGCGGAATTGCCGACGTCGTAGACGATCCACTTCTTCTCGCGTGGCGTCATCATATGCTTGGATTGCTGCGGCTGCTGGGCCTGCGCGTTCTGCTGGGACGGCTGGGTCTGCGGCTCGGCTGTGTCGGTCAATGTTGACTCTTTTCGGCTAAATGTCAATCTTATGGCTCATCTTATTCCATTACTTCATCGTACGGGCGTGGCGGGTGGTAACAGACCATTCGACATGAACAGCGCATGAACAAGCATGTTCTGCCCGTACGGGCCGCATACGCGTGCTGTCGAGACATGGCAAAAACGGCGGAATATGGGGAATGCAAGCCGATTTTCGTCCACAAGTTTGCGATTGGCCGGGGCTGGTTGTATAGTTGAGAAGTTGTGTGTTCTGCCATGCACTTCGTTGTGTGGTGTCGAACGCGCAGACTTGCAAGTCAATAGTAATTATAGGGAGTCCATTATGGCAGCTCGTTGCGCAGTGTGCGGCAAGGGACCGCAGACCGGTTTCACCGTTTCGCACTCACATATTCGCAATAAGCGCACCTTCCGCCCGAACCTGCAGCCGGTTCGCACCACCATCGACGGCGAGAACGTTCGCGTTCGCGTTTGCGTGAAGTGCATCAAGGCTGGCAAGGTCCAGCGCGTTGAAGCGTGAATCGCGAAATAACAGCTTGAAACCCCGGTAAGCCGAATGGCCGCCGGGGTTTTGCTTTATCTGGCCGTCCACAAGCCGTGTTGCGGCGAATGGCGCCGCCACGAATAATGGGGAATTCAGCCCGCCGCACAATCATCCGGTCGTGCCACAATGGAGTGTTATGAGCACCACATGGCAAACCCCGATTTCCTCGTTCGAAACGAACCGCCGCAGAGTCGGCGCGCTGAAATCGCTGGGCGTGGTGTCCGTGGGCGACGCGCTGACCTACTATCCGTTCCGCGTCACCGAGCCGGTGCCGGCACGCGCCCTGCGCGAAGCGAAAATCGGGGAGAAGATGGCCTTCGCCGCGCACGTGCGTGGCGTGCGCGTCTTTCCGATGGCCCGTCGCGGATTCCGGCTGATCGCCGACGTTGATGACGGCGATTTCGCACGCAGCCGGCACATGGACGCTTCCATGGCGTCTCTCGTGTTCTTCTCCTATCGCAAGTCGTACGTCGATTGGATCCAGCGCAAACTGCACGAAGGCGCGTTGCTGGTGGTCGCGGGCGAGCCAAGCGTATACAACGACCGTCTGCAATTCACCCATCCCGACATACTGACGGTCGATCCAGCCGGCGAGCAATTGCGCAGCCGCTCATCTGAGGAAGCCGCCGAATGGGATGACGGCTTCGGCACGGAACAACCGGCGGCAGTCCCGCAATCGCCGACCATGCCGAATCTCAAATACGATGCGGCTTCCGTACCGGAGGCGATGCGCCACGTATGCCGCCCACGTCCCGTCTACCACGCGAACTCGCGCATCTCCAGCGAACACATCCACGAGTCGATCGAAAAATGCATGGACCGGCTGTGCGGTGACGAATACGCTGCGGCACAGGCAGCCCGTGCATTGCATGGCGCCGGTGCCAGCGACGCGCAACATGGGGAATTCGACGCGCCGCAAGCCGACCGGCAGGCACGGACGGAAGCGCTTGCCGCCGCCATCCCCGACATCATGCCGGAAGCGTTTCGTATGGAACATGGGCTGATGCACCGAGCCGAAGCGTTCATGGCGATTCACGATCCGCAAAACCGCGACGGTTTCAACAAGGCGTTGCGTACACTGCGCTACGAGGAAGCGCTCATCTGCCAAACCGCGCTGGTGCAGTCTCGTGATTCGTCGCGTAAGGCCACGGCCACAGCCTGCGCCGACACGCGGCTGAAAGACGATTTCGTCGAGTCGCTGCCGTTCTCGCTGACGGACGGGCAACAGCAGGTGATCGCCGATATTTCCGACGATATGGCACGTGATTACCCCATGCAACGCCTGCTGCAGGGCGAGGTCGGCTCCGGCAAAACCGTGGTCGCGGTGGCGGCTATGATGCAGGCCGTCGGCTCCGGCAAACAAGCGGTGCTCGTCGCGCCGACGCAAGTGTTGGCGGAACAACATTACAGCAGCATCCGCGGCATGGTGGATCGGATGTGTGGTACCGGCGAAGAGGCTGCCGAAACCGCGAAATCAGGGGAATCGCAGACAAAATCAACGCACCATGCGGTTGTGGATGAAAGTGGACAAGTCACGTCGGGAAACGCGCCGGAACCACAAAACGGTGGACAATCGGATGGCGGCCAGGTGGAGAAACTGCTGGACGGCCAATCGAACAGCCTGCCGGACATTCCCGTACTGCTGCTCACCGGCGGCATGAAACTCGCCGCCCGCCGACGCGTCCTCGCGCAAGCGGCCTCCGGCAAACCATGCATCGTGGTGGCCACGCACGCCGCGTTCTCCAAAACCTTCCAAGCGCCCAACCTCGCGCTGGCGGTCATCGACGAACAGCACCGTTTCGGCGTGGAACAGCGCGAATCGTTGAATGCCAAAGGCTCCACGGCACCGCATTTGCTGGTCATGACGGCCACGCCGATCCCGCGCACCGCTGCCATGACCTGGTTCGGCGACCTCGACATCTCCTGGCTCACCGAACTGCCCGGCGGCCGCAAGCCGATCCGCACATTCGTCGTGCCCGAAGCGAACGGCCCGCTGATGGCGGAAATGTTCGGTCTGATTCGCAAGCGTATCGACGCGGGGGAACGTGCCTACGTGGTCTGCCCGCGCATCGACGCCGACGCGAAGGATGCCGACGATGCGGGCGGTTCAGGCGATGCGGAAGTCGGTTCCGCATTCGACGCCACATACGATTTGGGCGAGGATGACGAACAGCGCGAACAGCGGCCGCCGTTGCATTCCGTCGCGGAAATCGCGGAACGCTTGCGATCGCTGCCGCAATTCGCTGGCATCCGTATCGCCACGCTGACCGGCCGCGACGATGACGAAACGAAATCGCAGATTATGGCCGATTTCGAAGCGGGCGTGACGCCGATTCTGGTGGCCACCACCGTCATCGAAGTGGGCGTGGACGTGGCGCAGGCCAGCTGCATGGTGATTTTCGACGCCGACCGGTACGGCCTGTCCCAGTTGCACCAGCTGCGTGGACGCGTGGGCCGTGGAGGCACCGAATCGGGCGCGTTCCTTATTTCACGTGCGCCGGAAGGCAGCGATGCGGCCAAACGCCTTGACGTGATTGCCGGCACGTTGGACGGCGCCGAAATCGCGCAGGCCGACCTTGAATTCCGCGGCGCGGGCGACGTGCTGGGCGACGCGCAATCCGGCGGCAAATCCGGACTGAAACTGCTGCGCGTGGTCAAAGACGTGAAGATCATCGAGGAAGCCAGAGCGGAAGCCGCGAAACTGGTGGCCGAAGACCCCACGTTGCGAGGGTACGTGCAGCTTGCCGGCGCGGTGCTCGACTTCACGCGCGGCAACGAGACGTTCCTGACCAGCAACTAGGCTCGATAGCTATGCGCGTAATTTCAGGACGATTCAAAGGCATGGCGTTGACCACGCCGAAGCCGGGCACCAGGCCAACCACCGACCGTACCAAGGAAGCGATATTCTCGCACCTCGATTCGTGGGGCGTGCTGGATGACGCACGTGTGCTCGACCTGTTCGCCGGAACCGGCGCGTTGGGCATCGAAGCGCTGAGCCGTGGCGCGCGCGAACTGGTGGCGGTGGAATCGGCCGCACCGGCCGCCGCGCTGATCGCAAAGACGTTGACGGCGTTGAAGCACAACCGTTCCTGGGAGCCGGGCATGAGCGCCCGCGTGGTCAAGGCGCGTGCGGAAAAGTACGCGGCGGCCGCATCGGCGGTCGCGCCGTTCGACGTGATCTTCATCGATCCGCCATACGCGTTCGAAACCGAGGCATGCAACCAGCTGCTGACCGATCTGGCGGGCCGTGAGTCCGGCGAACTGACTGGCGAGGGCACGGTGATCGTGCTGGAACGCTCCACTCGTTCCGACGAGCCGACCGCGCCCGAAGGCTGGGATATCACCGACCGGCGTGATTACGGCGAAACCGCCGTGTATTACATCGAACCTGCCGAATCCGCCGAGCCGGCAGAGCCGGTTGAATCCGCGGACTGACGTCCGGGCTTTCCAACTAAAAACGTCGACGGTGGACCTGCATGCCCTCCGTCGGCGTGAACAATCGTGCGTAATCAGCGCTGCCGTGGGTGCGCGCCGGAAACCTCCCAGCCCAACGCCATCAGCGTTTTGCGATCGGCCTTGTCAAGCTTGGAACAATCCAACGCCTCGATGAGATCCGGACGCAGCTCGTTGGTCTTCGCCAGCGCCTCATCGCGGCGGAAACGGTCGACCTTCGCGTGGTCGCCGGACAGCAGGACGTCCGGAACCTTGATACCGCGCCAATCGGCCGGCTTCGTATACTGGCGGTGCTCCAGCAGGGCGTTCTCTCCCGTATACGATTCCTCCACGATCGAGGCCGCATTGCCCATGAAACCGGGCAGCAGACGGGTGATGGCCTCCAACATGACCGACACGGCCACCTCGCCGCCGTTCAGCACATAATCGCCGATCGAATATTCACGCACGTCGACGCCCTGCGCACGGTAATACTGCGGAATACGCGCGTCGTAGCCTTCGTAACGGCCGCAGCCGAACAGCAGATGGTTGGTGTGGCTCAGCTCCGTCGCGTCCTGCTGGGTGAACAGGGGAGCGGACGGATTCGGGAAAATCAGCACCGGACGGTCGGTCGCCGGAACGGTATCGGCATTTGCGGCGATTTCTGTCGCCGATTCCGCCGATTCGGCCGCGTCCGCGGAAGCCGTGTCGTCTGCGTCTGCCGTGGAATCGCAAGTAACCGTGGAATCGCAAGTAACCGTGGTCGGCTCAAGATGCAGCAGCTCGTCGAGGCATTCGCTCCACACTTCCGGCTTCATCACCATGCCCGCGCCGCCGCCGACGGGAGTATCATCCACGGAATGGTGCACGTCGTGCGTCCAGTCGCGCAGGTTGTGCGCGGTGACTTCGACCAGGCCCTTCTCCTGCGCCTTGCCGAGCAGGCTCAGGTTGAGCACTTCGAAATATTCCGGGAATACGGACACGATATCGATCTTCATAATGTTCCACAATACCGGTACGCCTGCCAAGCGCGGCGCGTACGAAAAAGGCGCCGGCATAATCGCCAGCGCCTTGTTGGAAAAGCAGCGGATCAGAGCCCCGGAATGAGTCCGCCCGGCGGGTCGAGGGTCAGATATCCGCCCTCGAGGTCGATGTCCGGCACGAGCTCGTCCACGAATGGCACGAGCGCGCTGTTCTCGACCACCACGCCATCGGCGTCCTTGACGGGATTGGCCAGACGGATCTTGAGCAGCCACTGGGCCACTTCAATCACATCCACCACCTTGCCTACCACAGTGCCGGGCGCAAGCCCCAGCGTATTGCCCTCGGCAAGGCGCGCCTCAAGACTGATCAGGTCCTTCGGGTACCACTCGTCTGCTTCAAGCATCTCCTCCGGATCGTCCGCTTCGCCATACAGCACCACGCCATTGGCGGCTTCGGACGCATCGCGGTCGTCGATGCCTTCGAATTTGATGATCCAACGGTTCTTGAAGGTACGGGAGCTTTCCACCACGTACTCTTCCTCGCCGTCCTTCGTATACAACACAGCACCGGGAGCGAACCGGTATTCCGGTTCGTCCGTAAAGATCTGCACGGTGACCTCGCCCTTGAGCCCCTGCGCACGCCCGATACGACAGACCCTCAGCAGCTCAAGCTGTTGAGGGTCGTCGGAATGCATATCACGCACCACGCTAGGATCTCACCTGCGCACGTCCATGATGTCGACGCGCACCTTGTGGTCGGACAGTGCCTGCACCACGGTGCGAATCGCATTTGCCGTGCGTCCGCTGCGTCCAATGACGCGACCGATATCCTCAGGGTTCACGCGCACGCGAATGAGTTCACCGCGCGGATTCTCATGGGACTTCACCGAGACATCATCGGGAAAATCGACGATGTTCTTGATCAGATGTTCCACAGCCTGGGCGAGCATGATCACTCGGCTTCCGCAGCCGGCTCTTCAGCCGGAGCTTCCTCGGTGGCGGCGGCTTCGGCCTCAGCCTTGGCCTTGGCGTCAGCTTCGGACTTGGCGGCCTTCAGCTTCTGGGCCTGGGCTTCGACAGCCTCGACGCGAGCGGCGGCATCCGGGCCAGCCTCAACGGTCTTCAGGGTGCCTTCAGCACCGTCAAGACCCTTGAACTTCTGCCAGTCACCGGTGATCTTCAGCAGGTTCAGCACCTGCTCGGTCGGCTGAGCGCCAACGCCGAGCCAGTACTGAGCGCGCTCAGAGTTGATGTTGATGGTCGAAGGCTGGGTGTTCGGGTTGTAGGTACCGATCTCTTCGATGGCGCGGCCATCACGCTTGGTACGGGAATCCATGATCACCACGCGGTAGAACGCGTAGAACTTCTTACCCATGCGCTTCAGACGAATCTTGGTTGCCAAAATGGCTCTCCTTGTAACTAGGGGTGTGTGTTTCGTGTTCTGTGTGGGGCACGGAATCCGAAACCCACGTGTTCCTCACGTCACGCGATTGGTAGAGGGCCTCGCGCGCGCGAATAACTGAGCAATTATAACCGTGGGGTATGGACGCGTTCCCGTATGCGTTCCCGAGCGTCCGTTTCTGTTGACTCGGACGCTCGGCTTGCGTTTTGCGCATTCTGAATGGCCGTTTCTCCAGAATCGGACATTGGTGAGGTGTTGTGGCGGTCTCGGGCGTCCGGATCACCCGAATCGGACGAACTCGCTATGCTGGATATGTTCATTGGCGGTTTTCGTGCGCCTGATTATGGCCATTTCAAGGGGATTTGCATGAGTGTTGCGTTGTGGATCGTACTGCTGGTATGCGTGTTGTGGATCGCTCTGAGCGAAATGCCGGCCGGTTGGGACGGCCACTTGCCGTTGCCGTATCTGATTGCGCTGACACCGCTGTTGTGGATTCCAACATTGGCGATTGCGATTGCCGGTGTCGTACGGCATGACACCGCCCTCGCCATCGTCGCGGCGATCGCGTGCATCGCTTCGCTGCTGCGCAAAATCGCGTATTGGAACAACAATCTCACGTCCATCAACACGGCGCAGATGGTGGCCGACAACATCGCAAAAAAGGCGTGAAACATCCTGTGGAACACATACGTCGACTGCCGCGGAAGCCGCGAAACACGGCCGTTTCCGCGTGATGACGCTCAACTGCCGGTACGGTCGTGCCAATGCGGCCGCAATCGTCAGCGCCGTCAAGGAACACGACGTCGCCGTGCTCGCGCTGCAGGAATTGACGGACGATCTGGTCGCGGCCTTGGACGAGGCCGGCCTGTCCGACCTGCTGCCGTACCGCCAGTTAGGGGAGAACAAAGATACGGACAACGGCGGCTTCAACGGTATTTGGATTCGCATCGAGCCAAGCGACACGTCGCCGATTACCGCCGTGATTCCCGCCGCCGACGTGCCTGGCGTGTGCTTCCCGATTGATGCGATGCGCGGCATCACTTTCGTTTCCGCCCATCCGAAATCGCCGATGCGCGGCTGCCGCGACTGGTCCGCCGGCATCATCGGCTTGGGTGAGCTGGCCACATCGCAGAAGCAGGGCGATATCACCGTCGTATTGGGCGACCTCAACTCCGGTACCGACCATCCGAGCTTCCGCAAGCTGCTTGACGCCGGCTTCCAGGACGCCGCGTTGACCGAGGCGAAGGGCCGCCGCGCCACGTTCCCATCGTGGCTGCCGTGGCCGCGTCTCATCCTCGACCACATCTTGTTCACCGCCGGTCTGACCGCATCCGACGTGCGCTCCTTCACGGTCAACGGTACCGATCATCTTGCTCTGGCCGCCACGCTGACGTTGAAATAAGCCGAAAATAAGCTGGCATAACGAAACTGCCGACGCTGGAAAATGTTCCAACGTCGGCAGTTTCGTTATATATGCCGTATTGCGATTGCCGGTTGTCGTAATCGCCGGCAATCGCACATATCGCGGCTTAGTGCAGCAGACGCTTAATGCAGCAGACGCTTAATGCAGCAGACCGGACAGTCCGCCACCGAAGTTCGGCGGCAGCTCGCCGGAATCGCCCATCATATCCTGCAGACCGGCGGGAAGCGCCGGATTCTGCGGCTTCTTGGCGAACGCGGAACCGCTGGAAGAGCCACCGGAATTCTTGCCGGCGAGCTTGTCGCGCAATGCTTTCTCCTCGGCCTCGCGCTTCATCGGGTTGCCGGACTTGCCGCCCTTCTTCTTGTTCTTCTTGCCTTTGCCCTTGCCTTTGCCGCCGCCCATGGCCGGACCGCCGAAGCCGGGGATGCCGGCACCGGCCTTGTTGCTCATGCGCCGCATCATCTTCGCGGCCTGCTCGAAACGCTGCAGCAATCCATTGACCTGCGAGACGGTGACGCCGGAACCGTAGGCGATACGCGCGCGGCGGGAACCATCGATGATGCTCGGATCACGCCGTTCGGCTGGAGTCATCGAACGGATGATGGCCTCCGTGCGGTCGATTTCCTTCTCATCGAACTGCTCAAGTTCCTTGCGGTGGGCCGCCATGCCCGGAATCATGCCGAGCAGGTTCTTCATCGGGCCAAGCTTGCGCACCTGCTGGAGCTGGTCGAGGAAATCGTCAAGACCGAAGGAGCCGTCGGAGATCTTGACGGCGGCCTTGCGGGCCTCCTCCTCGTCGAACTGCTTCTGCGCCTGCTCGATAAGGGTGAGGATGTCGCCCATGTCGAGGATACGGGAGGCCATACGGTCCGGATGGAAGATCTCGAAATCCTTCAATCCTTCGCCGGTGGAGGCGAACAGGATCGGCTTGCCGGTGACGGAGGCCACGGACAGCGCGGCGCCGCCGCGGGCGTCACCATCCAACTTGGACAGCACAACGCCGGTGAAATCAACACCCTCATCGAAGGCCTTGGCGGTCTGCACGGCATCCTGACCGATCATGGCGTCGATGACGAACAGAATCTCGTTCGGCTGCACGGCGTCGCGGATATCGCGGGCCTGCTTCATCAGCTCCTCGTCGACGCCGAGACGACCGGCGGTATCGATGATCACCGTGTCATACAGCTTCTGCTTGGCAAGCTCGACCGCGTCACGGGCGACCTTCACCGGATCGCCGGTGGTCTGGCCGGGGGAGACGACCGCTTCGCCGCCGTCGGACTGCACGCCCTTCTCCGGTGCATACACCGGAACGCCGGCACGCTCGCCGACCACTTGCAGCTGCGTCACCGCGTTCGGACGCTGCAAATCGGCCGCGACCAACAGCGGAGTGTGGCCGGAATCCTTCAGCCAATAGCCCAACTTGCCGGCCAACGTGGTCTTGCCGGCGCCCTGAAGGCCGGCGAGCATGATGATCGTCGGCGGATTCTTTGCGAAGTTCAACGGGCGGTCCACACCGGCGCCAAGCACCGCGGTGAGTTCCTCGTTGACGATCTTCACCACTTGCTGCGCCGGGTTGAGCGCTTCGGAAACCTCGGTGCCGAGCGCGCGTTCGCGGATGCGGCTGGTGAAGGAACGCACCACGTCGAGCGCCACATCGGCGTCGAGCAGCGCGCGGCGGATCTCGCGGATGGTACCGTCGATATCAGCCTCGGAAAGCTTGCCCTTGCTCTTCAGATGCTTGAACGCATTCGAGAGCCGGTCTGTCAAAGAACTAAATGCTGCCATAATGTTCCTCAGTCTAGCGTTTCACGCGGATAGCGGATGAAATGGGTGCGATTGCCTACTTCAGCGACCAAGTGGAGCCTTGCGGACCGTCCTCGATGGCGATGCCGGCCGCGCCCAGCGCGTCACGGATCGCGTCGGCACGTGCGAAATCCTTGGCCTTGCGCGCTTCGGCACGTTCCGCAAGCTGCTCGGAAACGAGCTTGTCGAGCGCCTCATGCTCTGCGGAATCGGCTCCGGCACCAGCCGCACCACCTGCGGCACCGTCGGAAACCCACGGCTCTGCCAGCGGATCCAAGCCCAACGTGTCGAGCATCGCACGCACGTTCACCAGCGCCTCGCGAACCTCGGCCTTCGCCACGTCCGAATCGGCGCGGTCGGCCAGCTTCGACAGCAACGTGTTGCCGGAACGGATCGCCGTGAAAATCGCGGCGGAAGCGCCCGAAACGTTGATGTCGTCGTTCATCGCGGCAACGAAATCGGCGGGAAGCGCGTCGGCGGAAATCGCCATAATCTCTTCTCGTGACGGCTGTTCGCCGACGGCAGCGCCCGAGCGCTCGATGAAGTTCGCCACGCGGTCGTACGCGGACTGCGCCTCGGCAAGCGTCTGGTCGGACCATTCCAGCATGGAACGGTACTGCACGGAACCGAGGGCGTAACGCACCACCCAAGCGGAATGCTCGGCCAGCACCGCCGGCACGGACAGGCCGTTGCCGAGCGACTTCGACATCTTCTCGCCCTTCGCGGTGACCCAGGCGGAATGCATCCAGCGCGCGGCCGAATCGTAACCGGCGGCGCGCGTCTGCGCCATCTCGTTCTCGTGGTGCGGGAATCGCAGATCAAGACCGCCGCCGTGAATGTCGAACATGTCCTTCAGGTAACGGTGGCTCATCGCGGAGCATTCGATATGCCAGCCCGGACGGCCCGTGCCGAACGGGGTATTCCAGCGCGCGTCGAGCGGATCGGAATCCTTCGGCGCCTTCCACAGCGCGAAATCGCGCGGATCATGCTTGTCGGGGGACATGTCGGCAGGGTCGACCGGATTGTACTTGTCGTTGCCCGCGTTGTCCACGGACGGTCCCATCGCGTCGGTCACTTCGGAAGCCGCGTCGGAAACCGCGGTCTGCTTCTGGTGCGTCAGCTCGCCGTAATGCGGCCAGCTCGCCACGTCGAAGTAGACGTTGCCGGTCGGGTTGCCGTCCGCGTCACGCACCACATAGCCGTGGCCGTTGTCGATGATCTTCTTGATGAGGTCGATCATGTCGATCATGTGGCCGGTGGCGCGCGGCTCGTACGTCGGCGGCTCCACGCCAAGCTTGCTGTACGCCTCGGTGAACTCGCGTTCGTAGATATACGCGCGCTCCCACCACTGCTGGCCCGCGGCGGCGGCCTTGTCGAGGATCTTGTCGTCGATGTCGGTGACATTGCGCACGAACGTCACCTTGTAGCCCAGTCGCTCGAACCAGCGGCGCACCACGTCGAACGCGACGGCGGCGCGGATGTGGCCGATATGCGGTGAGCTTTGCACGGTGGCGCCACACACGTAGATACCGACCTGACCTGGTTTGATCGGCGTGAAGAACGACACGGCGTGCGATGCGGTGTCGTACAGCTTCAGCCCCGCGGCGGCCTTCGCCACCGCAAGAGCGCCGGAAGTGTTGGTATTCTGCGGTTCCTGCGTGTTTGTCATAGTCATGAGAATATTGCCAGAATCGGACATGACGCTTGGTTTTCCCCGGCATATGCGCGGCATCGTATTGCGAACGTATGCAGACACAGAGCCGAATCGCGAGCGTCATTTACGCAGATGATGTAAAAATAGTGGCATGACGCAATCGCATGTGCTGATTCTTCAACACGTCCCGTGGGAGAAACCGGGGCGCATTTTGGATAGTCTCGACGACTTGGGCATGTCGTATGAAGTGATGAACATCGCCAAAGAGAAAAAGCCCGATCTTCCCGATTTCAGTGACGTCTCCGGCATCGTGATTATGGGCGGCCCCATGGGCGCGCTCGACACCGACAAGTATCCCGGTCTCAAAGCGGAATCCAAACTCGTACGCGCCGCCGTCAGCGTCGGCAAACCGTTGCTGGGCGTGTGCCTCGGACATCAGATCATTGCCACCGCGCTGGGCGCGAAACTCAAGAAGGGCAGCGAGCCGGAAATCGGATTCGCGCCGATTAAACGCATCGACAAGCACGACTACTTCTCCATGTGGAACAAGACGTTGGACGTGCTGCACTGGCACAACGACGTGGTGACCCTGCCGGAAGGCGCACAGCCGTTGGCCAAAAGCGCGAAGACGAAGAACCAGGCGTTCCGGTTCGGTTCGGCGCTTGGCCTGCAATTCCACCTGGAGGTCACCCCCACGTTGTTGGACGAGTGGCTGGACGAGCCGTGCATGGTGAAGGATTTGAAGGCCGCCGGCGGTTCGAAATCGCAGCTACGTGACGCCTTCGCCGAATACAATCCGCAGCTGCAGCCGATGGCCGATCAGGTTTTCTCCGGATTCGCGGCCCGGTGCAGCACCTATGCCGCAACGCTGGAGCGCTGATAAGCGTTCTGCCCGCTACACGCCCCACTGAATCGCCAGCTGAGTGCCTTCCGTAGGTGGTTCCTGAGTTCCGTAGGTGGTTGGGTGATGGGCCAGTGTTTCGGAAAGGCTGAATTTAAGGCTTTTCTTCGTGCGGTATCCGAAGACAACCACCTACGGAAGCGGAAAACCACCTACGGAATCTTCTAGGGCGTTTTCGTTGCCTACATTCCAAGGTCTCCTGTCTACGTTTCGCATCATGCAGCTGGTGAGCAAGCCCCAAATACGTGTGCGGGAGGCGGTGTTCCGCCGACGCGCTACATTGGTGAGTTATGCCGACTTATGATTTGGGACTTGAACACGTTTCGCTCGCTTTCGCGACCAAGAATATTTTCACCGATGTGACGCAGGGCGTTTTCGAAGGCGACCGCATCGGCATCGTCGGCAAAAACGGCGACGGCAAATCGACATTGCTGCATTTGTTCAAAGGCACGCAGGAGCCGGATTCCGGTCGCGTGACCATGCGCAATGGACTGACGTTCGGCATGCTCGACCAGCGTGACCCGCTCGACGACAACGCCACGGTGCGCGAAGCCGCGTTGGAAGGGCGAGAAGATTACGAGTGGGCCGCGGAAACCAAATCGCGTGAAATCGTCGAAGCGCTGCTCGGCGGCATCAGCCTGGACGCGAAAATCGGCTCGCTGTCCGGCGGTCAGCGCCGCCGCGCCGACCTTGCCCGCCTGCTGCTCAAGGATTGGGACATTCTCGCGCTCGACGAGCCCACCAACCACTTGGACGTGGTGACGATCCACTGGCTCGCCGAGCACTTGAAGAACCGTTGGCCGTCCGGCCAGGGCGCGCTGCTGCTCGTCACCCACGACCGTTGGTTCCTCGACGAGGTGTGCGAGTCGATGTGGGAGGTCCACGACGGTGTGATCGATCCGTTCGAGGGTGGTTACTCCGCCTACATGTTGCAGCGCGTGGAACGCGACCGTCAGGCCGATGTGCGCGAAACCAAGCGCCGCAACCTGGCTCGCAAGGAGCTCGCATGGCTGACCCGTGGCGCCCGCGCCCGCTCCACCAAGCAGAAGTTCCATGTCAAGGCCGCGCGCGAGCTCATCGCCGACGTGCCACCGGTGCGCAACACGTTGGAGCTGAAGCAGATGGCCACGTCGCGTCTCGGCAAACAGGTGGTCGATCTCATCGATGTGACGCAGATCTTCGAACATGCGCAGGGAGAGGCCGATATCGATCCGGATGTGGCGGAAATGGAAGCTTCGGCCTCGCGCGTGGACGTGGTGCCGGCCATGTATGCCGAGCCGCAGGCGCACGGCAGCGTGGAGGTCGCCGTCGACGATCTGACCGATCCGCGGTTGGTGGATGCCGGCGTGCCCGAGGCGCGACAGGCGGCGCAGGCCGCCCGGCAGGCCGAGGAGGAGTCGCACGAGTCGGGTGACGACGCCGACGAGTCCACGCCGGAGGTCACGTCCGCGGCGCGGAAGGTCACCGTGACCGGCCGTAAGATCCTCGACGACGTGACGTGGCTGATCGGCCCGGGCGACCGCTTCGGCATCGTCGGCGCGAACGGTGCCGGCAAATCGACCCTGCTGAAGATCCTCGACGGCACGATCACCCCGACCGCCGGCCATGTGAACATCGGCAAGACCGTGAAGTTCGCGGTGCTTTCGCAGCGCCTCGACGAGCTGGAGAAGCTCGGCAAATACAAGATTAAGGAAGTGCTGAGCCGCTACAAGCCGAGCTACATCGTGGACGGCAAGGAGACCACGCCGGGGCAGATGATGGAACGCCTCGGCTTCGAATCCGCACAGCTCATGACACCGATCAAGGACCTGTCAGGCGGGCAGAAGCGCCGCATGCAGCTGCTGCTCATCCTGCTCGACGAGCCGAACGTGCTCATCATGGACGAGCCGGGCAACGACCTCGACACCGACATGCTCGCCGTGATGGAGGATCTGCTCGACACTTGGCCGGGCACGCTGATCGTCGTCTCCCACGACCGCTACCTGCTCGAACGCGTCACCGACCAGCAGTTCGCGCTGATCGGCGGCAAGATCCGCCATCTGCCCGGCGGCGTGCAGGATTACCTCGACATGACCGAGGCCATCAAGAACGGCAAGGATCCGTTCGCGGATGAGAAGACCGGAAAGGCCGGCAAGGCTAGCAAGGGCGGTAATGACGCCGCGTCCGCGAGCGTTGTCGGTGATTCCTCATCCGTGTCTGCCGATGGCGACTCGGCTGCGGCCGCGCCGAAGCTCACCGGCAAGGCGTTCCACGAGGCATCCAAGCGCGTTGCTGCGATTGAACGCAAGCTGGCCAAGCTGGAGGAACAGAAGGCCGATCTGGAAGCGCAGATGGCCGCGCACGACCCAAGCGATTACGAGGGTCTGGGCAAGCTCAACGAGCAGCTGCAGGCCGTCACGGACGAGTCTGAATCCCTCGAAATGGAATGGATGGAGCTCTCCGAACAGCTCGAGTAGTCCCAGTCGGGCAAACTGACGGTGAGAGGCTTGTAGGCGTCGGTTTGGTAGTACGGAATGTGCAAAACCGACGCTGGCGATTCGCTCAGCGTCGGTTTACCGGAATAATTCGTCGTGGCTGCCAGTACGCTCGAAGAGCGCGACCGAATCGTTCGATGACCAGATCACCAGCCAGTCCCCGGCATTGGCGACATGGCATTCGTACCGTACGCGCCAATTGCCGGACAGGGTGTGCATGTTGTGGCGGCGGTGCAGCTCCTCCAGCGTTTTCGGGTGTGTAGCCATTCGTGCGACAGCAAGGTGTAGCGCTTGAGATATCAGTGTCATATTCTTGTTCTTACGGGGGTGGAGCTGTTCTCCGCAAGAACAACCAATGGGGGTGTCTCATGAATCAAGTGATGCGAAGAAGTGTCTGTTGTTTGCTGTCGGCTTTGTTGCTGTGCTCATGCGCTGGTTGCGCGAATTCCGTGCACAAAACCTCTGAAGGTGACGCTGTCCAGAGCAGCAGCAAAACCGATGATGCTGCTGAGCAAGCGTATAAAACGTTTACTGTGGACGCTCTGGACAGTGTCGTCGTCGATGATCTCAATAACTCGGACAAACTGGTTCTGGTGAATAAGCTGGGCGCGAAATCCGTGCACGGCGATGGTGCTATTCCATTTGCCAAAAAGGTCGACGAAAACAATATGTATTATGTCGTCTCCATGTGCAAACAGAAGGAGCAGGCTCCTTACTCACTTGTCCTCTACAAAGATGGACAGCCGCACACTGTAACCACTAGGGAATCCTGTACGTCTAATGGAGTGGAAACAGTCTCTCTTCCGGCGAAGAATTTCCTTGGCGCCACCTCATTGTCCATTATCAATATCGGCAATACGGATCTTGTTGTTTCCGTATATGAAGTAAAGGAAAGCCACCGTGAATAAATGCTGGTGGCTGGTTTAATGTGTTTGATGAGTTAGCGGAATCGCTAGGGACAATGACCATTCTTCATTTTCTGAATTTATGGTCATTGTTCCATTATGTTGTTGCGCAAAATCTTGTATGAGGGCTGTCCCGTAGTGATTTTCTGGAGCACTATTTATTGCGGCGTTATATAGATTTGATGCGAAGATGCGAACCGCATCTGGTCCTACAGAGAGGATAAAAGCAAAAGCCCCGGGTTTCCCGTGTTTGGCAATGTTATTGAGAATTTCGGTACAAACCGTTTGCAACGATGGTAGTAGTGACTTGTCCATTGCGTTTAGATTCCCGCGGATTATTGGTGTCCCGGTAAAACCCAGTATTCTCAGTCTTTTGCATTGAGCTTCTATATGTTGTTGAAAGAGCTCGTCCGCGTCTTCCTCTTTGTCTGTTTTAAGCTCATCGGTCATCGGGCTGATAATTTGAGTGCGAAGCTCATGTAATGCCTGCATGAGGACTTGTTCAATCTGTGGCAAAGTGTCGCTGCTCTCTGAGGGCTCTTTCTTGCGACACAGCAGAATCGCATATGTCATAGCTCCTGCGATGGAATCGTGCAGTATGTGAATTTCTTTGAGTCTTTTCTGCTGGCGTCGAACTTGTTCTTGTGCAATCGCCAGGTCGGTTTTCCGTTGCTCTGTCTGTATCTTCCACCGTATGGCAAAGCCAACGAAGAATGCTCCAATGTAGGAGCACGCAAGCACAGGGATGCTTGGATTGTAGTCGATGCCGCCTGTCCAATAGCCCAAAGGAAGTGCTAGTGCGCAAAGCAGCGGTCCCATGATGGCAAATTCAAATCGTTTGATTTCAAAAGCAACTATTCCACATACAAGCCATGTGCCATATAACGTCGAAGGGCCATCGCATATTGCCGGGATTATTGCACATGCTATGTGTGTTACAAGAATCGCCATGCTTGCCGGTACGGGGAACCAAGCCAGTAGCAGCAGGGCGATGCAGTACGGAGCCAAATATAGCCATGACCAAGGTGACATATTTGGCCAAGCGGTCAGCTCGAGCAGGAAAAAGCAGATGCAGATAATGGATCCCGCTAAGTAGGGCTTGCGCACGGCCTTTGCCAATGACATTATTTGTTGGGGCAGCCTCATCGTTATATCCAACCGTTTCTTACGCACATCGCAACAGCTTCGGCACGACTATGAGCATGGAGCTTCTCGAAAGCTCGTCGTGCATATGTCTTTACCGATGCTTCGCTGATATTCAGTTGGTGCGCAATAGTGGAAGTGGTGAATCCTCTCGCATAGTTGGCAATGATCTGTAATTCCTTGCCGGAAAGCCGCATGGAGTTTATGCTCTTCCCCGCCCACGACGCAACCTCGTCATTTCCAGTGGCTTTTCCGATGATTCGAACCAGTTGAATCGTGGGAATTTCTTTTGGAATAATCGCATAAAACGCATCGGACCATTGTGCTCCGTATCATTTTTTTGTTTTCGTCATCCAAAAAGGCGCTGATACCAATGACGGCAATATCTGGATGTTGTTCCTTGATATGATGCGCTAATTCCGAGCCGTTCATCCCAGGCATTGCGATATCGGTAAGCACGGCTTGTGGCCTTTGTGCAGAGTCCCTCATGGCCTCAAGTGCTTGTTCTGCAGAGGTGGCAGTCCACAGAATCTGTATTGGTGCGCATGTCTCGACCAATAAGCTTTGAATTGCGCTCGCGACCAGTGGATCATTATCCACAATCCCTAGAGTCGAATCATTGACAGTCGTGCGCATATAAATTCCCCCGTGGTTTGTTTCTCGTTCCAGAATAGACATTTTTCGCAGCTGCAATAGATCGCGGCGTTACCGGTGAGACACATGTTGCGGACCCATTCAAAAGCAAATATTTTGTACAAAAAATTTGTATATAATGGGAGGCGGTGGAAAGGAGACCTTTGCAATGACTGACGTGACCCCTAACGAAGCGCGGATGCCCGAAGACGCCGCAGTGACCGTGACCAATGCCGATACTCTTCGGGCCATGGCGAGTCCTATTCGCATGAGGATCCTTGGAACGTTGCGGGTGAACGGCGAACAGACCGTGGGAAGCATCAGCGAGCAGCTTGGCGAGGCTCCCGGAGCCATCAGCTACCACTTGGGGCAGCTTGCGCATGCGGGACTAGTGAAAAAGGTGGAGTCTCCTGACGGAGATCGAAGAAAGAGCTGGTGGAAGGCCTGTCAAAGCGCCATTCGTCTGGGGAGGCCCGAAGAAAAGAACGGTACGGACGAGTCGAAGGCCATGGATCTGTTCCGGCGTTCCGCGGCGCTCTCCTACGAGATGGCCTACGAGCGTTTTCTGGACAGGCTGCCGGAATTGCCTCGGGAATGGGCTGATTCATGCACCAGCGACGATCATGTTCTGAACCTGACCGCCGAGGAAATGTGTTTAATGATTGAGGAACTCAATGAGGTCGTACGTCGCTGGCAAATCAAGGCCGGCATGCATGGCGACGATGAGCCGGGTGTCGAACCCGTGGCGCTGATTCTACAGGCTTTCAGGTGGTTTTCGTAAGGAATCGGCGGACTTTGCATATGGACCCATAGGCGATCTGAACAGCGTGGACGGAACAGGGAAAACAAGTGAAACAAGACATGGACGGAACAGCGAAATCATTCTGGCAATCCGCAGGGTACGTTTCTTGGTTTACCGCTGATACGGCGCCGGTGGTCGGAGCGGCGCTGCGCGCACTGGCGATCAGTTTGCTCGGATATGCGGTGTCCGGTTCCACCATCGCCGCCGGTTGGCTCGGAACGTCGTCGATGATCGCGCAACAGGTTGCGAGCGTATTCGGAGGTACCTTCGTCGACAGGCATGACCGCAAACGGCTTATCGTGGCGAACGCCGTCGTCGGCGTTCTGGCTTGGGGCGCGATTGCGGTGCTGCTGCTGTGCGACGCGTTGTCGTTCCCCGTGTTGCTGCTGATCGCGGTGCTCGCATCCGGCATCAACGGATTTCTTGGGAGCGCTACGGATGCGATGCTTCGCTCGATCATCGATATCCGCTATTATCCCAAGGCGCGGAGCCTCAACGAGGGGCGTGACGCAACCATCGCCATGGCGGGAAGCCCCATCGGAGGTTTTCTGTACAGTATTGCTCCATGGCTGCCGTTCCTTGCGTCGGCATGCATGTATGCCGTGGCCGGCGTCGCCGCCACCGGCATCCGCGAATATGGTTCGGATGGCGGGCGTATCGGGGAAACGGATGGCGATGCAGTGAAAGGCGGTTTCTTCCGCGATTTCCTGGAAGGCTGGTCATGGTCGTTGCACAGGAAAACGCTGGCGATCGTGCTCATCGTGGCGGCATTGGTCAATTTCGGCGTCAATGGCATCCAATATGCCATCCAGCTGCATTTGGTGTCGTGCGGGACCAATGCGACCTCCATCGGATTCATCAGTGGCGGCATATCGCTGATGATGCTTGTGGGATCGTTGCTGGCCGGCAAACTCAGCGATAAGGTTCCGGTTGGACCAACCGTGTGCCTCGCCTACCTGTTCATCTGCTTATGCGTATTGCCGATGACGTTGACCGACAGCTACTGGATCATGCTGGTTGCCAATTCGTTTGTTGGCCTGCCGTTCCCGTTGATCAACGCGATGCTCCTCGGTTTCATCTTCGCCAAGTCGCCTACGAGCATGCAGGGGCGTATTACTGTTACATTGACGGTTCCGGCCCAGGTGCTTTCGATGTTCTGTAGTGCTGTGGCTGGCACCTTGCTCCCGGTTTTTGGATTCCATGGCGCGGTGCTGGTGTTCCTCGCGGTTCTTGTGGCAAGTGCCGTGCTGGTGATATGTTCCCGTTCCATTCGTAGCATTCCCAAGGCGGCGCAATGGGAACATACGATGTTGCGGTGAATCGAAATAAAAAGCGCCGCTCCACGAAACGAATCGTGGGGCGGCGCTTTGCCGTAGGCAATGCCGCTCAGCCCGTTCAGCGGCCGGTGATCTCGGAGCCGAGCACCTTCTCGCTCAGGGCTTTCGGGCCGCGGGTCACGGCGACCGCGCCGGAGCGGACCAGCTCGATGATGCCGTAATGCTCCAACAGACCGAGCAGCGCGTCAATCTTGCCCTCGGCGCCGGTGGCCTCGATGGTCAGCGATTCCGGATTCACGTCCACCACGCGCACGCGGAACAGGCGCACGATCTCGAGCACGTCGGAACGGACGGACTCGTCGGCGGACACCTTGATGAGCACCAGCTCGCGCTCCACAGTGGTCTCCGGATCGAGGTCCACGATCTTCAGCACGTGCAGCAGCTTGTTGAGCTGTTTGATGATCTGCTCGAGCGGCACCTCCTCCACTTCGGCGGTGACGGTGACGCGGGAGATGTCCGGACGCTCGGTGGGGGAGACGGACAGCGAATCGATGTTGAACGCACGACGGGCGAACAGGCCGGAGATGCGCGCCAGCACGCCCGGACGGTTCTCGACGAGCACGGATAGCGTATGACGCTTGGAACCCGGCTGGGATGCAGGATAATTTGCCATGATCGAAATTTCCTTCCTTACGCTCTACTCGTTCACTCGTTCTCGCCGGCGCGCTGCAGAGGCTTGACACCGGGCATGTAGGTGACGTTGTCGTTGGAGTCGCCGGCTGCGACCATCGGCCACACCATGGCGTCCTTCCACACGCGGAAGTCGATCAGCACCGGACGGTCGTTGATCTCGTTGGCCTTCTTGATGCATTCGATGGCCTCGTCCTTGGTGAACGCGCGCATGCCCACGCAGCCGTACGCTTCGGCGAGCTTCACGAAGTCCGGCACGTCCACGATGTCAGACGTGTTCTCGCCGTCCAGCAGGTTCGTGGCGGAGTAGTGGTGATTGTAGAACAGGGTCTGCCACTGGCGGACCATGCCGTACACGGAGTTGTTGAGCAGGGCGATCTTCACCGGCGCGTGGTCGAGGAACGCGGCCGCCAGCTCTTCGGAAGTCATCTGGAAGGAGCCGTCGCCGTCGATCAGCCACACCGGCTTCTTGTCGTCGAATTCGCGGGCGGATCCGATGCGTGCGCCGATGGCCGCCGGCAGGCCGAAGCCCATCGTGCCCAGGCCGCCGGAGGACAGCCAGGAGTGGGGCTTGTTGAATTCGATGATCTGGGTGGCCCACATCTGATGCTGGCCCACGCCGGAAACCCAGATGGTGTCCGGATCGGCCATGTCGGACAGCTGCTTGACGACCCACTGCGGGGCGAGGCTGCCGTCGGTCGGTTCGTCCCATGTAATCGGATAATCCTCGACCCACTTGTTGATGACGTCCCACCAGTGGCTGGTGTCGGGCTTGCCGTGCACGGCCTGCTCGCGCTTGATCTCCGGGATGAGGTCCTTGAGCACGGTGGCCACATCGCCGACGATCGGCACGTCCGGCTGACGGTTCTTGCCGATTTCCGCCGGATCGATGTCGATATGGATCACGCGTGCGCCCGGAGCGAACGCGTCGAGCTTGCCGGTGACGCGGTCGTCGAAACGTGCGCCGATTGCGACCAGCAGATCGCAACGCTGCACGGCGCCGGTCGCCGCGATTGTGCCGTGCATGCCGAGCATGCCAAGCACCTTCGGATCGGAATCCGGCACGATGCCGCGCGCCGGAAGGGTGGTGACGATCGGAGCGCCGGTCACTTCCGCCAGCTCCTCGACCAGCTCGCCCGCGTCGGAACGCACCGCGCCGCCGCCGACGTACAGCACCGGACGGTACGACTGCTCGAACAGCTTCGCCGCGTCGGACAGCACGCGACCGTGCGCCTTGGTGGTCGGGTTGTAGCCCGGCAGAATCATGCGCTGCGGCCAGGAATAATACATTTCGCCGGTCTGCGCGGTCTTGGTGACGTCCACCACCACCGGTCCCGGACGACCGGAACGTGCGATGTAATGCGCCTCGGCCAGCACGCGCGGAATGTCCTGCGCGCGGGTGACGAGGTACGAATGCTTGACCACCGGATAGGTGGCGCCGACGATATCGGCTTCCTGGAAAGCGTCCGTGCCGATGGCGTTCACGCCGACCTGGCCGGTGATGACGACCATAGGAATGGAATCCATGTTCGCGTCGGCGATCGGGGTGATCATGTTCGTCGCGCCCGGACCGGAAGTGACGATGCACACGCCCACCTGTCCGGTGGTCAGCGCGTAGCCTTCTGCCGCATGTCCGGCGGCCTGCTCGTGACGCATCAGCACGAAGCGGAACTTCGTATCGTCCTTGATGGAATCGTAGACGGGCAGAATCGCACCGCCCGGAACGCCGAAGACGTCCTTGACGCCCAGATCCTCCAGCGAACGAACCAGCGCTTCGGCGCCGGTCATCTTTTCGCCGTCGACAATGGTCTGCTTTTCAGTGGTAGCGGATGCCTTTGGCATGCCGCTGAATGCCTGCAGAGGCGTAGGTAACACCATGTTCCCTCTCATGCTCGTTCGTGGAAAATTTCCTCGTAAGGGGCCGCGGTCGCGTCGTTCATGCGCCGTTTTACCCCTTTAAACGGAATGCTATGCAACCGCTTGTGGCGGATTGCAGCCGCATTCCTCTCTGATAATGAGTCTATGCTAACGGCTGACAGCTTGGTTCGCCGGAAAGGCCCATATTCTGGCGCGTTACGCGCCATTGTGATATGGACCATATTTTTTGCGATTGCGACGCTGCCTTGTAATGCTGTTTCGTGACGCCGGCCGTGCCGCCGCTTGCGTTACCGTTTGCGCGGTTACTTGCCCTGCGCTGCATCCTGCGTGCCACCGTTGGACTTGCGGTGTGACCTGTGGTGCGACTTATGCGTCTTCCCGTTCTGCTTGCCGCCCATTTCGCCCTTGCGACTGTCAAGCGCCTTCCAGCCCATTTCCGCGGCCGCCAGCTGCGCCTTGCGTTTGCTGCTGCCGGTACCGACGCCGATGACTTCGCCGCCATCGCCGAGAATCGCGCGCGCGGTGAACTCCAGTGCGTATTCCGGTCCGGCGACCGACGTCTGGTAGTGCGGGTCGGGCAGACCCATCTCATGCGCCTTGACGGTCAGCGACGTCTTCCAATCGAGCGCCGGACCTTCGGTGGCGACCTCCGCCAGCGTATCGTCGACGAGATGATGCACCACGCGGCGCGCCTCGTCGATGCCGTGCTGGATGAACGTCGCGCCGATCAGCGATTCGACGATGTCGCACAGAATCGAGCTTTTGTCCGCGCCGCCCTGTTCCGCCTCGCCGTGGCCGAGCAGAATGTACGGGCCGACGTGCAGTTTTTCACGGGCGATTTTGCTCAGGGATTCCTCGGAAACGGCTTTCGCGCGCATTTTGGCCAGCTGGCCTTCGTTCATGTCGGGATGCACCTTGTACAGCGTTTCCGTGGAGACCAGTTCGAGCACCGCGTCGCCGAGGAATTCGAGTCGTTCGTAGTTCTTGGCGCCTTCGTGCTCGTGTGAGAACGAGCGGTGGGTGAGCGCTTCGACGAGCAGGTCCGGCTCGATTGTGGTGCCGAGCGCCTCGAGCAACACATTGGCGGTCATCTCGCCTTCGGGGGTGATGGACGTGCCGATGCGGCCGGCGTTGGTATTGTTGCCGTTTTCGGTTTGGGTGTTGTTCTGTGCGTTGTCCTGATTGGTCTCTTTGGCCATGGATGTTCCTTACCGTTCATGCGGCGGGCCGAGCCCGCCGCGGTCTGTGGTTGTGGCCGTTGCGCACATGGCAAGACGCCAGCTGATCTGGCGGTTTTGCTACGCAAGCAACGTATGTCGTACGCCGATCGCACGCGGAAATAAATCGCAATGCAATCGCCGTATCACTTGATAATAATAAAAGAAACCCTGCCACCCGTCGATGGCAGGGTTTCGATGCTTTATACCGTTATCCGGCAACCACTCACTTGGTGTGGATGGAGCGGACAGCCTCGCGGTACACGCGGCCGCGGAAGGAACCGCAGCTCGGGCATGCCATGTGCGGCAGCGTCGGAGCGCCGCAGTTCGGGCAGGTAACGGTCTGGGCGGCCTTGGCCTTCCAGTTTGCGCGGCGAGAATGGGTATTCGCGCGCGAGGTCTTGTACTTAGGCAGTGCCATTGTGTTTCCTCTATTTCGTTCGAACGATTGAGCTTAAGCGTTCAGTATCTTAACGTGAGCTCCGTACAAACGATGGACCATCCCATCCGAACGGCTTATTCCTTGCCTTCCAGCTTGGCTTTCAGCCCTTCCAGCGCGGCGAAACGAATGTCGGTCATGTCATGCTGATGGTCGGGGTTCTCGTTGAGGTCGATGCCGCACTGCGAGCACAGGCCCTTGCAATCCGGCTTGCACAACGGCTGCAGCGGCAGTTCCTCGACCAGCGTGTCGCGCAGCAGCGCCTCGAGGTCGGCCCATGCGCCGCCGTCGAGCAGCGGGTACGTGTCTTCCGCCTCGTCCTCGCCGGCGATGATGTCCACTTCCTCTTCCTTGCCGTTCTTGCCGGCCTTTCCGCCCTTGCCGGCGGCGGACTTGTCCTCATACGGGAAGAAGGAGGTGACGTTCACCGTCCAATCGCGCTGGATCGGCTTCAGGCAGCGCGTGCATTCGGCATGCACGGGAGCGCTGATACGCGCGTTCAGAATCAGACCGTCGACGATCGAATCGAACGAGCCGACCACGCTCACATCCGCGCCTTCGTCCACGCCCACGATTTCATCGCCGATGCCGCTCGGCGCGGGGAAAGTGGCGTCGATCTCCTTGCTTTGCCCCGGACGCGAGGCCACCTGCGCCACGGAAACGGCCCATGGGGAATCTTCAGTACGTGCCATAGTTCAGTCTTTCATCGCTTTCTTGCTATGCGTTTTGCTATGCGTTCCACGCGTGTTACGCGTCTTGTTCAGTTTTCCGGATAATCGTCCGCGTCGAGATGGTCCAGATGCGCGCCGGCTTCGCGTTGGCGATCGTACAGCACGTTCAGGCCCGCCTGCACGCCGGTGCCGATCTTGTCGACCTGCTGTTGCAACGATTCCATCATGGTGATGCAGTATTTGTCGGCGTTCTGCGTGAGCTTGTCGGCCTTGGCTTGCGCCTGGTCGAGAATGCCGCGCGCCTTCTGCCTGGCGAGTTCCGTCACGTTCTCCTGCCCGGCAAGGAACTGCGCCTGCTCGTTGGCTTCGCGTACGGTGTCGGCGGCACGCGACTGCGCGGATGCGATGATCGCGTTGGCTTGCGTTTGCGCGCTTTCCAGACGGCGTTCCGATTCGCGCATCAGCGCGGAGGCGCGTTCCAGCTGCACTGGCAGCATCTTCTTGAGTTTGTCGAGCTTGCCGGTGAACGATTCGCGGTCCACGCGCACCGAGCTCGGCGCGAACAGAATCGGCTTGGCCTCGTCCAATTCCTCTTCGATGCTGTCGATGATGTCGTAGACGGTGGTGAATTCGTCGCGGCTGCGATCCGAACTGTCGTCGAGTGGTGCGTTGGGGTCGAACGTGGCGCGAAGGTCGGGCAGGTCCGACATGGAAATCGACGGTTTCGACGATTTCGCGGGCTTTGCCGGCTCATCCGTAGCACGATCGGCGGCATTGCCGGTTGCGGAGTTGTTGGTCGCTGCGGTACCGGCAACAGCGCCGGTAGCCGGATAATCGGCCGCCGCCGTGACCGGCTGCTGCGACGTGGCGTCATCGGCGTCAGCAAGCGGCTTGAAATCGTTGGTCTCTTCACTCATCATGCTCTCTTTTCGTTCTTGAGCGCCTCGCCGAGCAGCGGAATCACGCAATCGGGCACCATGCCCGTCACATCGCCTCCGTGCCGTGCCACGTCCTTGACGATGGAGCTGGAGATGTGCTCCAGGTCCGGGGCCGCAGGCAGAAACAGCGTTTCCACTCCGGCGAGTTTGCGGTTGACCAATGCCATGCCCAGCTCAGCCTCGTAATCGCCGTTCTGCCGAAGTCCTTTGACGATGACCGTCGCACCGATTTTCGTGCAATAGTCGGTGATCAGGCCGGTGGTCGACGCCACCTTCACATTGGTGCAACCGCGCTTGGCGAGCGCCTGGCGGATGATCTCAACACGGGTTTCTTCGGAGAACATCGGCGTCTTCGCCGCGTTCACGGCCACCACCACATGCACTTCGTCGAAAAAGGCGCGCGCAACGCTCGATGACGTCCAGGTGGCCGGCGGTCACTGGGTCGTACGACCCGGGGCAAACTGCAATTGTCATAACCTTAAGCGTACCGCGATTGGTTGAGAACGTGCGCAACATCGGCGTATGCCCGTGTTGGCGCGGTTCGTGCGCACGGGTGGCGGCGCAATGCGGCTCGGCTATGATGGAAGGCAGTGGGGCCGCGATCGCGGCTTGTGTGAGGAGTCTTAATTATGGCATTTGCGATTTTCGATGGCCTGTTCGGATCCGACGATCCGGTTTCGCCGCTGTCCAACCCGGATGCGGGTACCGGTACCGCCGTTCTGGAACGTCCTGAAGAGGAAACGAAGCTTGATGACGGTGGCAATGGCGATGCCGACCGTTTCGCGCATTATGTGTCGCGTGACCGTATCGCTGAATCGAAGATGACGGGTCGTCCGGTTGTGGCGTTGTGCGGCAAGGTGTGGGTGCCGAAGCGTGACCCCACGCATTACCCGGTGTGCCCGGATTGCAAGCGCATCTATGACGAGATGATGAACAGCTCGTTCTGATTGCCGTTCGACCATGTTGCCGATTCATGCCGCCGGTTGCGGTGGCTGAACGTGGCGATTGAATATGGCGGCTGGGTGCGGCGACCGAGTGCGGCGCAACGTCGTATGTTATGCAAAAACCGACGCCGGTGATTCACCGGGCGTCGGTTTTTGTTATGTCTTTTGCGCTGTACAGGGCGGTTCACGCCATGACGGACGTCACAGCACGGTGACTTCGGTCGGGATGACCGGATCGCCCTTCATCAGGCTCTGCGCGCCGATCGGCAGTTCGGCGAGCGCCTGCGCGCGGTAGTTGTGCGCGTTGACGATCGCGTCGTGGCCCTGGTATTCGCTGTGGTTCTCGCCATTGGTGACGTAGTCGACGAGCAGGTCCTTCCAGCCGTCTTCCGGCTGGTATGCGGCGAGCTTGTCTTCGGAGCCGGAGATGACGTGTTCGCAGTCGGCCAGCGAGTATTCGTAGGAGCGGAAGGCGAGCTTGCGGCCCGGAACGGTGGCCTTGTCCTTCGACTTCTTGGCGACCGGCTGCATTTCGCCGGCGGAGTTCTCGCGTTCGGTGAGCTTGTAGACCATCGCGCAGGTCGGGGCGCCCGAGCCGGTGACGAGCATGGTACCCACACCATAGGAATCGACCGGAGCGGTCTGCAGAGAGGCCAGCGCGTACTCGTCGAGATCGTTGGTGACGGTGATCTTCGTATTGGTGGCACCAAGCGCGTCCAGCTGGTTGCGCACGCGCTGCGCGAGGGAGGCGAGATCGCCGGAATCGATGCGCACGCCGCCCAGTTCGGGGCCTGCCACGTCGACGGCCGTCTTCACGGCCTCTTCGATGTTGTACGTGTCGACCAGCAGCGTGGTGTTCTTGCCAAGCGCGGCGATCTGCGATTCGAAGGCGCTCCGCTCGTCGTCGTGCACCAGGGTGAAGCAATGCGCGGCGGTGCCGATGGCCTTGAGGCCGTACATTTGCGCGGCCAGCAGATTGGCGGTGCCCTTGAATCCGCCCACCACGGCGGCGCGTGCGGCGGCGACCGCGGCCCATTCGTTCGTGCGGCGTCCGCCCATATCCATGCACGGACGGTCCTTCGCGGCGGTGGCCATGCGGGACGCGGCGGAGGCGACGGCGGAATCGTAATTCAGAATGCTCAGCAGCAGCGTTTCCAGCAGCGTGCATTCGCCGAACGTGCCTTCAACCTGCAGGATCGGCGAGTTCGGGAAGAACATCTCGCCTTCGCGGTAGCCCTTGATGGAGCCGGAGAAGTGGAAGTTCTCCAGCCATTTGATGGTTTCCGGGCTGACCACCTTGCGGTCGGCGAGGAATTTCAGGTCGTTGTCGTCGAGGTGGAACTTCTCGAGCGCGTCGAGGATGCGTCCCTGTCCGGCGGCCACGCCGTAGTGGCGGCCCAACGGCAGATGCCGGGTGAAGATCTCGAATACGCACTTGCGGTTGGCGGTGCCGTCCTTCAGGCAAGCGTCAAGCATGGTGTATTCGTACATGTCGGTCATGAGTGCGGGTGAATAATCCAGCATTTCCAAAGCCTTTCTTGACTTTTGGTGAAACTGACCATAAGTGTAGGACCCACGGTGGCCAATCTTTGGTTGCATCCCATCATACGTGCAGGAGGGGTCTCGAGGCGCGGCGTGCTTGGCTGGTGATAGGGTCGAATGCTGAAAAGACGAGTAATCGGACGGCGGCAAAAGCCGAAATCAGCGGAAAGCGAAGTGCAGAACAGCAATGGTAGCGATTAAGGATATGTTGGGCGACCAGACCGTGGTGCGTGCGGACGGACGCAAGGTGGACGAACTGCGCCCGGTGCGCATCACCCGGCATTTCACGGACGTTCCGGAAGGCTCCGTGCTCATCGAATGCGGCAACACGCGCGTGATGTGCACCGCCACGTTCACCGCCGGCGTGCCGCGCTGGCGCAAGGACTCCGGCCTGGGCTGGGTCACCGCGGAATACGCGATGCTGCCGCGCGCCACCGCCGACCGCACCGACCGCGAGTCCGTGCGCGGCAAGATCGGCGGCCGTACGCACGAGATCAGCCGTCTGATCGGCCGCTGCCTGCGTGGCGTCGTCGATATGAAGGCACTCGGCGAAAACCAGGTGCAGATCGACTGCGACGTGCTGCAGGCCGACGGCGGCACCCGCACCGCTTCGATCACCGGCGCGTACGTGGCGCTCGTCGACGCGATGCATTGGGCCGAGGAACACAAGCACATCAAGTCCGCCGACCGCGTGCTCAAGGACTGGGTCTCCGCCGTCTCCGTCGGCGTGATCAACGGCAAGCCGATGCTGGACCTGCCGTACATCGAAGACAGCAAGGCCATGACCGACATGAACGTGGCCATGACCGGTTCCGGCGATTTCATCGAGATCCAGGGCACCGCCGAGCATCGTCCGTTCAACCGCGCCGAACTCAACACCCTGCTCGACCTCGCCGAAAAAGGCAACAGGGAGCTGCAGGCCGCCCAACGCGCCGCGCTCGCGCTCGACTGAGCCGATCGACGGCACGGCATGCGCTGAATGTAGGACGTTGACGGTCCGATGCCGGCGACTCGGCGCGCATGGAACAACGCAAAACAGATATAAGTAGGAAAACGACGGAAGGAACCGTAAGGCATGAAGATCATCGTCGCCACGCATAACGAAGGCAAACTGGCGGAAATCCGCCGCATTCTCGAGGAACGTCTCGGCGCGGACGCCGCCGACATCGAGCTCGTCTCCGCAGGCTCCCTGGGATTGCCCGATCCGGTCGAGGACGGCGTGACCTTCCAGGAGAACGCGCTCATCAAGGCACGCGACGTGGCCGAACGCACCGGCTGCCCGGCAGTCGCGGACGATTCCGGCCTGATCGTGGACGTCATGGGCAACGCGCCGGGCATCCTGTCCGCACGCTGGGCCGGCGAGCACGGCAACGACAAGGCCAACAACGCGCTGCTGCTCAAGCAGCTGGCCGACATCCCCGACAGCAAGCGCACCGCACGGTTCCGCTGCGCCGCCGCGCTGGTCGTGCCAGGAGGGCGCAAGACGGACGGTGCGGATGATGATAAGCCGTACACGATCGCCAGCGAAACCGTCGAAGTCGGCGAAATGCCGGGCGTGCTGCTGCGTGCCCCGCGCGGCGCCAACGGTTTCGGCTACGATCCGCTGTTTGTGCCGAACGATCAGCCGCAGCGTGCGGTCGACGCCGGCGAAAAGCTCACGTCCGCCGAAATGGAGCCGGCCGAGAAGAACGCGGTCTCCCATCGAGGCAAGGCGCTGCGCTCGCTGGTCGCATCGATCGAAGCGCTGGTCAAATAACATCGGATGACGGCCGCGACGGGCGCTTGCCGTGGCGCACGACACTGGATGGCGTGCGTGCGATTTGTGCTCGTCCGGTTTTTCCGCTATGCTTTGTTTCTTGTGCGCGGCTAGCGTATGCTTACCGGGCATTGCGCCACTTTAGCTCAGTCGGTAGAGCGGCTCACTCGTAATGAGCAGGTCGACAGTTCGATTCTGTCAAGTGGCTCCACTGCCCTAGATGTTCGGAGGTTTTCCGAGCATCTAGGGTTTTGCATATGTGCATCCGTGCGTATCGGTTTTCGCCGTGCGCGGATGGTGATTGCGCGAGTGGCGGAATTGGTAGACGCGCAGGATTTAGGTTCCTGTGTCTTTGACGTGTGGGTTCAAGTCCCATCTCGCGCACATGTCCACGTTAATTCAGCCAATCGCGCTGCTGGCCATCATCCTCACCGGCTACCTGTTCAAACGCGCCGGCAAATTCGAAAAACCGCGACTACCGCATCATGCAGGTCGCCCTGTTCAACCTGGTTCTGCCCTGCGCCATCATCTACTCGTTCGCCACGAACCCGCATGATTCCAGCATGCTGTGGATCTCCGTCTTCGGCTTCGTGGTCGCGTTCATCCCGCCCGTGCTCATCTTCCTCACCACACGTCACACGCCTGTGCAGGATCGCGCGTTCACCATGCTCAACGGTTCCGGCTTCAACATCGGCTGCTTCTGCTTCCCCGTGGTACAGGCGTTTCTCGGCACCGCGGCGATCGTGCCAGCGGCCATGTTCGACATCGGCAACTGCGTGATGGTGGCGGCCGGCACGAACGTCATGACGCAGACCCTCCTGCACATCCAGCCCGGCAAGACCTTGGATGAGCAGTACCAGGGGCATGCGCCGGTGCTGCCGTATACGAAACCCAAGGATCGCGATGCCCGCCGGCTGGCACGCCACGCGCTGCTACGCAACGTGGCGAAAGGCTTCTTCGGCTCCATCCCGTTCGACACCTACCTGGTCATGATCGTGCTCATGCTTGCCAATGTGAAGATCCCCGCCGTCGTGGCCACGTTCGTTGAGCCGCTCGCCAACGCCAACTCGTTCGTCGCCATGCTGATGGTCGGCATGCTGATGGACCTGCCCGCCGGCCGTGACGATGTGATGAAGCTGCTGAAGATCATCGGCCTGCGACTGCCATTCGGCCTGCTGTTCGCCGTCTGCGCATGGTTCGTGCTGCCGTTCGGCGCCAATGTGCGCGAAGCCGTGGTGATGTGCTGCCTCGCGCCAATCGCCGTGTTCTCCACCCTGTTCACCGACGAAGTGCTCGGCAATGCGAAACTCGCCGGCTTCTCGCTGTCCGTGTCCGCGATCATCGGCCTGGTCATGATGACCGGCGCGCACTTCCTGCTCGCCGCCATCGCCTGACTTGCGTAAGCCGCGTGCGTGGTCGTGCGTAAGTTGCGTACGTAATCGTAATGCGATCGTTGCATGCGACAGCCGTTTTCACGTGCGTTGAAGCTTTTCCGCTGAACGTTGCATACGATTTCAGTAATCGTCGTTTATCTGGCATGTCGCCGCTGAAAAGTGGTCGGAACCGCGGTATATCGCGCTTCCGACCGAATGTGTTAACTCGGGAAACATTTTTGTGTTGTTCTGTCGGCTTTTGTGAGTATCTTGTGAGGTGAAGAAAACGGCTCGTGCCGTGGAAAATCGAACGAGATTCCACCGTCACGTTCCGCTTCACAGTGATGATGAAAGGACCTATCAACATGGCCATCAATCCTCCCGTTGACGCCACCAAGACCCCGGAGTGGGCCGCGCTGCAGAAGCACTACGACGAGCTGCAGTCCGAGGGCATCAGCCTCAAGCAGTGGTTCGCCGATGACGCCGAGCGCGTCGAGAAGCTGAGCTTCGATGCAGGCGACCTGCACTTCGATCTGTCCAAGAACCTGATCAAGCCGGAGACCCTGCAGCTGTTCGCCGACCTGGCCAAGGCCGTCAAGCTCGACGAGCGCACCAAGGCCATGTACACCGGCGTGCACATCAACAACACCGAGGACCGCGCCGTGCTGCACACCGCGCTGCGCCGCCCGGTCGAGGACGAGGGCAAGTACATCGTCGACGGCCAGGACACCGTCAAGGACGTGCGTGAGGTGCTCGACCGCATCTACGCGTTCGCCGACAAGGTCCGCTCCGGCGAGTGGACCGGCGTGACCGGCAAGAAGATCGAGACCGTGGTCAACATCGGCATCGGTGGTTCCGACCTGGGTCCCGTCATGGTGTACGAGGCTCTGAAGCCGTACGCCGACGCCGGCATCTCCGCCCGCTACATCTCCAACATCGACCCGAACGACCTGGCCGAGAAGACCAAGGGCCTCGATCCGGAGACCACCCTGTTCATCATCGTTTCCAAGACCTTCACCACCCTGGAAACCCTGACCAACGCCCGTGAGGCCCGCACCTGGCTGCTCGAAGAGCTCAAGGCCAAGGGCGCCATCGACGGTTCCGACGCCAAGAACGCCGAAGCCATCAAGAAGCACTTCGTCGCCGTCTCCACCAACCTGGAGAAGGTCGCCGAGTTCGGCATCGACCCGAACAACGCGTTCGGCTTCTGGAACTGGGTCGGCGGCCGTTACTCCGTCGATTCCGCCGTCGGCACCTCCCTCGCCGTGGTCTTCGGCCCGGCCCGCTTCGAGGAGTTCCTGCACGGCTTCCACGAGATCGACGAATACTTCGCCAACACCCCGTTCGAGAAGAACGTGGTCGTGCTGCTCGGCATGCTGAACGTGTGGTACCGCAACTTCTTCAAGGTCGCCTCCCACGCCGTGCTGCCGTACGACCAGTACCTGCACCGCTTCCCGGCCTACCTGCAGCAGCTGACCATGGAATCCAACGGCAAGTCCGTGCGTTGGGACGGCACCCCGTCACCTCCGAGACCGGCGAGATCTTCTGGGGCGAGCCGGGCACCAACGGCCAGCACGCCTTCTACCAGCTGATCCACCAGGGCACCCAGCTCATCCCGGCCGACTTCATCGCGTTCGTGAACACCCCGAACCCGACCAAGGACGGCGACCAGGACGTGCACGAGCTGTTCCTGGGCAACTACTTCGCCCAGACCAAGGCCCTGGCCTTCGGCAAGACCGCCGACGAAGTGCGCGCTGAGGGCACCCCGGAAGAGATCGTCCCGGCCCGCGTGTTCACCGGCAACCGTCCGACCACCTCCATCTTCGGCGTGGCTCTGACCCCGTTCGCGCTCGGCGAGCTCATCGCCCTGTACGAGCACATCACCTTCGTCGAGGGCACCGTGTGGGGTCTGGACTCCTACGACCAGTGGGGCGTCGAGCTCGGCAAGCAGCTTGCCAAGCAAATCACCCCGGCCATCTCCAAGGATGACGAGGCTCTGGCCGCTCAGGATCCGTCCACCCAGTCCCTGATCAAGTTCTACCGCGCGAATCGTGAGTTCTGACCTTTGGGCAGAACGCTGTGCCTGGTGTCGTGCGCGACTCTTTCTCTGAGAGCCGCCACGAACAGCCCGCTGGGCTGTTCGTATCGCGAGTCCTGACTCACGATCGGCGCGCATAAAGCCGCGTGACGTGTGGCTGAACGAGATGCCCCATCCGTGTCTTGCGGATGGGGTATTTTTGATTATTGCTGTGCCGAAAGGCGGGACGCCGCATAATCCCGCTTTTCTTCAGGTCCAGCCGGAACGTCCGAAGGTAGCTGCGGACGTGCGCAATCGCAATATTTCCGGCGGATCGGCAACCCTTCGCAGGCAGACCTGCGGAGCGGAAGAACAGGCCGAGACGGCAATCGCAAGAACGTCGTACGAGGCCCTTACCTGTGCGCCGATATGCGGCGGCGACTCGAGGAAACACAATGGTTAACGCTATTGAGGCATTTGACGCCAAGCACATGAAGCCGGCCGAGGAAATCCCGGCTTTCCGTCCCGGTGACACCGTCGAAGTCAACGTGAAGATCAAGGAAGGCAACAACTCCCGTATCCAGGCCTTCACCGGCGTGGTGATCGCTCGTCAGGGCGGCGGCGTTCGTGAGACCTTCGTGGTCCGCAAGATCAGCTTCGGCACCGGTGTCGAGCGCCGCTTCCCGCTGCACTCCCCGGTCATCGATTCCATCAAGGTGGTCCGCAAGGGCCGCGTGCGTCGCGCCAAGCTGTACTACCTGCGCAACCTGCGCGGTAAGGCCGCTCGTATCGTCGAGCGCCGCGACAACTCCGAGAAGTGAGTTCGAATCGCAAATAAAGCGTGAAATCGGCTCTTCGGCAACCCGTCGAGGAGCCGATTTTCTATATTGGGCCGCTATGATAGGGGCCAGTGCGTGAAACCGGACGGTAAGGAATCCCATGAAGCATGCCAGAAGAAGAGTCGAAAGCGAGGAAAGCTTCGGCTTACGAGACACCCTGATCTGGTGCGGCATACCCATCGTCATCGTGCTGCTGGTGCGCATGTTCCTGTTCGGCTTCTACGTGATTCCGTCCGGCTCCATGCTGAACACCATCGAACCGGGCGACCGGGTCATCACCAGCAAACTCACCCCCAAAGTCTTCAAGCTCCAGCGCGGCGACGTGGTGGTCTTCAAGGACCCCGACCATTGGCTGCAGCAGGAGAACAGCGGCCGATTCGGCGGCGACTACCTCATCAAACGACTTATCGGCCTGCCCGGTGACACCGTGGCCTGCGAGGGGCCCGGCAAGCCGGTCACGGTCAACGGCGTGGCCATCGACGAAACTTCGTACATCCGCTCCGGCGTGGACCCCAGCTCCTTCGCGTTCAGTGAAAAAGTGACTGCGGGACATGTGTTCGTCATGGGTGACAATCGCGCCAATTCCGCTGATTCCCGCTACCATCAGGACGATTCCTCGCACGGCCTCGTGCCGGTTTCCGACGTGGTCGGCGTCGGTCTGGTCAAGTATTGGCCGCTGAACCACATCAGCACGCTGGACGCGCATCACGACGTGTTCAGGGACGTGCCGGAAGGATCTGCCGACTGATGTCCGTTTCCATAGTGCCTACATTGGATATGGAACGGGCGACCGCGGCCTCCGGCTACGACGTGATCGTCGGCTTCGACGAGGTCGGCCGCGGCTCGCTCGCCGGTCCCGTCATGGTCGGCGCCGCCGCAATCCGCACGTGCGATCTGTCCGGTCCGTCGCCGCTGCAAGTGCCCGACGGCGTGGCCGATTCCAAAATGCTGACGGAACACCGCCGCGAAGCCATATTCGAAGAGCTTAAATCGTGGTGCGCGTCCTGGGCGGTCGGCTCGGCCAGCAACACGGAAATCGACGATTGGGGCATCTCCTATGCGCTTGGCATCGCCGCATTGCGCGCACTCGGCCAAGCGGAAGAGAAACTCGGCATCGACGGCGATGGCATGCTTGACGGCAAGCCGGTGAAGGTCGGTGCGATCCTCGACGGACCGAACGACTACATCACCAAAGCGCTGAACACCTTCGACGCGCCTGACGTGCCGGTTCCTGCGGAAGTCTCTACCAAAGTGAAGGGCGACAGGTACTGCGCCACCGTGGCGACGGCGGCCGTCATCGCCAAAGTCACGCGAGACCGGCTCATGGTCGAACTGGGAGCGCAACCCCAATATGAACCCTATGAATGGGCCCACAACAAGGGTTACGGTTCGGCCGCACACCGTGACGCCATCGCTGAATTCGGGCCCAGCGACCTGCACCGCCTCTCCTGGCATCTCGTCTGACATACGGCATCTCATCCGCAGTCCGCGATTACGCTAATCCTTGCGGATGATGCATGCCGGAAGGAAACCTGTAAGTTCATCCCGCCGTCTGATGGCCGGGACCAATCCGTTTCCGTAC